>ERZ1370068.9615-contig-838_pt1 | contig 215917 bp, 361 predicted proteins | sample MGYA00561227_ERZ1370068 | MGnify/ENA primary metagenome ERZ1370068 (study PRJEB38410, sample SAMEA6850437) | metagenome | study: Metagenomic assessment of the ecological functions of the soil: analysis of the soil microbiota associated with the...
ATATTACTTCGTTCGGTTACGTATTGCTCGGTGAGTCGGTGAAGGTTGAGTTCGACGCTGATAGGTTTTGCGTGATTACCACGATGCAATCGGGTTTCCCAGCCACTTCTTCGCGCCGGCAGATACACCCCCGCAAAGACATCAGGTTGAGAGATAAATGGGTTTAAGAGCATTTGGATTTTTCTCATGAAGAATCCCATTGAGACGGGCTTGATATCGGCGGCAGTTCTGCGACGACGATCATGGTTCCCTGATGGCAGGAAGGGCAGCGGTTCAGATCGATGCCCGTAAGTTCGAGTAGGAGATCGTGGGCTGATTTCTTAGGGATTTCAGGCAAAGCCGCATCGAGTTTCAGAAGCTTGCGGCATTGAGCGAGGGCGTGCTTCTTGGCGCGGTTGGCTAAAAACCCGAAGTGACGGATGCGCATGAAGCCATCCGGCAAGACGTGAAGCAGGAAGCGGCGGATGAATTCATGGGCGTCAAGAGAGACCGTCTTTTTTATCCCCATCCTTTCGATCTCTATAACTCAGGGTGACCTGACCGTTTTGGACCGAAAGGATGCGCTCGTTGGACAGCGCCACGCGGTGGGTATAGCGGCCGAGGTAATCGAGCACGGTCTGTGGAGAACCGAACGGCTTTTTGGCGTAGACCACCCAGCTCTTTTGGCGTGATGCTTTGATCTCGTTGTTGGCCGGCGGGATTTTTCCTTTATCACAGGCCTGTTCTAACAGAGCCAGGAACTTTCCCTGAAACACCTGGCTCAGAGCGGTGACAGGAAACAGAAAGTTTGGCCGTGCTCCAATCCAACGGCTGTGATCCAAAGACAGAGCGCCGGCGGGAACCAAGACAGTGGAGGTGAAAATGATCTTTGAGGGTTTGATCCCAGGTATGAAGCACGGCGATGATTCCTATCGTTGCGCCAAAGCGCCTTTGGCCAAACTCCAGCAGCGTCTCACTGACGGCTTTAAACAGAAGAGCTAACAGAATCTTTTTGTGGGCGAGGATCAGCCGGTTAAATTCATGCGGCAAGGCAAACACCAGATGGAAGTATCCCACCGGCAAAAGCTCAGAGGTCTGCTTCTCCAACCACTTGGCTTTGGCCAGCGACTGGCATTTAGGACAGTGGCGGTTACGGCAGGAGTTATAAGTCGGGTGCTCAAAGCCGCAAGTGTCGCACTGTTTGAGATGACCTCCCAGCTCTTGGGTGCGGCAGACCGAAACGGCCCGCATCACTTTTTGCTCAGAGGCCGATAGGCGATGCGTTCGTTGGTAGCTCTGCCCGTGACTACGAAAGATATCGGCCAGTTCGGGGCGCCCGCTTCTCTCTCCTGCCACCAGCCCTGGACGGGCAAGCAGCATGATAGTGCCCGACTAAAGCGGGGGTCGCGCAGATCGAGCAAGTCTAACGGACTCGTGGCCAAGCCCAACTTGGGCTGGCGAATCTGCAGATAGCGCTGGGTACTCTGAAGCGAGTTATGACCCAACAGCGTCTTGATGGTCACCAGGTCCACGCCACCTTCCAAAAGATGGGTCGCGAAACAATGCCGCAGCGTGTGAATGCCTTTGCCTTTTTCAACGCCGCTTTTCTGCTTGGCTCGATTGTAGACTTTCTGGACTGCGGTGATATCCAGAGGGCAATTTCTGTTCTTGCCAAAAAGACCCACGAAACCGGTTGATAAGTCTGCTTGTATCTCTTCAGCTCACCGAGCAGCCGTTGGGAGAGAATCGTGTAACGGTCTTTTTCCCTTTGCCCTGTTCTACGCGGATCATCATCCGCTCGGTATGGATATCGTTGAGTTTGAGGTGGACCAGCTCGCTGACCCGAAGCCCCGCCGAGTAGGCCGTCATCAGCAAACAGCGATCGCGAAGCTTGACTGCGGCAGCTAGCAATCGCTCCACTTCCCTGGGACTTAACACCTCCGGCAATCGCCAGGTGCGTTTTCTCGGTGGCAAGAATATCTGCTCCTGGGTCCACCCCAAAACCTGCTGATAGAAAAACCGTAGGCCCGAGATGGCCACGTTCTGCGAACTGCTCGACAGCCCCCGCTCCTGCAAATGCAACAGGTAGGTGCGGATCTGCTCCTGCGTCAGTTGATCCGGAAACTGACGATAGTGCCTGGCCAACCCCACCATCACGGCAAGGTAAGACTTCTGTGTCCTGGACGCGAAGTTGCGCAGTTTCATCTCCGCAACCATCTTTTCTCGTAGTGCTCCCATAAAAATCCTCCTTGGATTTAAATTTGGGAGCTACGCTAAATCAGATGATCAAAATGAGCCAGGAAGGTGAATGAAAAACAAAAGGCGAGTGAATGGCACCGGCCTCACATGACCAGTGCCACCGCGAAGCGGTTTGGTTCAACTATTAAGTGAACTGCCGGCCGGCTCTTCCGGCGGGGTATCCGGGAACCCGCAATCGACCAGGAAGTAGCAAACAGCTGCAATATCCGCCAACAAGCGCCGCCGCTGTCAGATCTCTTGTCCCGACAAACGCTGCCCGAGCAGACGAAAGCTAGACAGTGGGGCGGTGTATCCAGATATCAGCCCGCGGTGTAGCACGGCAGCGGTTACCAAATCGCTTACTCGCCGCTGTTCTCTTGACACCTGGCCTTTCTCAAAGAAAGACACGAACCAGTCCTCACATGCAGCGCAAGCATGTTTATCGCCGCCGGAGAAATCAGTCGGCACTGGTTGGCCTAGACTCAGCCGATATTGAGCGCGCCGCCGCCGTCGACGAGGAGCGCCACGCCGGTGATGAAATTGGCCTCGTCGGAGGCGAGGAACAGTGCCGCATTGGCCACGTCCCAGGCCGTGCCCATCTTATGGCGCAGCGGCACGCGGGCATCGCGCTCGGCTGCGACCTGGGCGCGGCTCTTGCCGCTCACCCGCGCGCGCGTGTCGACCGCCATCGGCGTATCCATCAGACCGGGCAGGATCACGTTGGCGCGAATGCCATACTCGGCGTTCTGGATCGCCACCTGCTTGGTGAAAGCGATCATCGCCGCCTTCGTCGCTTTGTAGGCGACAAAGGGATAGTTCTCCAGTGCGGCAAGCGAGGAGATCATGATAATGGCGCCGCGCGCTGCTGTCGCATGATCGGGATGACGTGTTTGCAGGCCATGATCGCGCCGCGCAGGTTGATGGCGCTGATGCGGTCGAAAGCCTCCTCGGTGAAGTCGAGCAGCGACGCATCGCCGCCGGCGATGCTGACGCCGACATTGTAATGAAGAATGTCGATGCGGCCCCAGCGCTTCTGCGCCGCCGCTATGGCGGCGGCGAGCGTTGCTTCCTTGGTGACGTCGGCTTCGAAGGCGAAGCATTCGCCGCCCTCCTGCTTGACCATCGACACTGTCTCCTCGGCCGAGAGAGGTCACGGTCGACAGCCATGACCTTCGCACCCTCCTGCGCGAATCGCAGCACGGTGGCACGGCCGTTGCCCATCCCTTCGCCCGGGCTCTGCCCGGCGCCGATGACGATGGCAGTCTTTCCTTCTAGACGCATGGTGGCCTCTCCTCCCTACTCGCGGTCAATGAAGACTCGAAAGGAAGTTTCTTCGCATTGCCGGCGAGAATTTTTCCTTGGTCATTACGGCTGAGTCCCGCGCGTTATTCAGACTCCTGAGGAACGCTCGTCCAGGCTTTCGCCACTTCTCTCCTGCGGGTAATGAGAGGAAGAAGAAGGAGAAGCGCGGCGGCAAGGATGAAGCCTGCCGAGATCGGTCTTGAGAGGAAGACGGCGAAGCTCCCCGCGGAGAGGATCAGGGATTGACGGAGCGCCTCCTCCATCATCGGGCCGATCACCATCGCCAGGACCAGCGGCGCCCCCTCGTAGTCGAACTTTTTCATCAGATACCCCAGAACCCCGAAGACCCACATCACGATGCCGTCACCGACATTGTTGGTGACGCTGTAGGAGCCAATCAGGCAGAACAGGAGAATGAAAGGAAACAGGATCGCGTAGGGCACTCTGAGCAGCCGGGCCCACATTGGGATGAGGGGCAGATTCAACACGAGAAGCATGGCGTTGCCGATGTACATGCTGGTGATAATCCCCCAGAAGACATCGGGGGCTTGCTTCATCAGCAGGGGGCCGGGCTGAAGCCCGTGGATCATCAGCGCGCCAAGGAGGATCGCCATGACCGCGTTGGCCGGAATGCCGAGGGTCAAAAGCGGGATGAAGGCCCCGCCGGCCGCAGCGTTGTTCGCCGCTTCCGGTCCGGCCACGCCCTCGATGGCTCCAGTACCGAACCGCTCAGGGTATTTGGATACTCTCTTTTCAACCGCGTAAGAGACAAAGGAGGCGATGATGGCGCCGGCGCCCGGAAGAACGCCCAAGAAAAATCCCAGTACCGATCCTCTCATAATCGGCATGGCCGAGAGGCGCCAGTCCTCGCGGGTTGGAAAGAGTCCCTTGGCCGGCGTGGCGAAAATTTCCTGCTTCTCTTTTCCTTGCTCCAAGTTGAGGAGAACCTCGGAGATTCCGAAGAGTCCCATGATCACCGGCACCAGGCCCAGGCCGTCCATCAAGGTCTGAATTCCGAAGGTGAAGCGGTAGCGCCCGCTGATTGAGTCTACGCCCACGCTGCCGCAGAGGAGTCCGACGGCCGCCATCATGAGCGCCTTTACCATTGACTCGCGGGCAAAGTAGGTGAGAATCGTCAGCCCGAGGACCATGAGAGAGAAATATTCCGGAGGGCCGAAGCTCAAGGCCACTTTGGCGAGTGACGGAGCCAGGAAGGTCAGGACAATGACACTCAGTGTCCCGGCGATGAAGGATCCGAAGGCGGAAATCCCCAGAGCCGGACCCGCTCGTCCCTGACGCGCCATGGCGTGACCGTCCAGACAAGTGACGACCGACGCCGCCTCACCGGGATATTCACGAGAATGGAGGTCGTTGAGCCGCCATACATTGCGCCGTAATAGATTCCGGCCAGCATGATGATGGCGGAGACCGGGAAGGCCGCAAAAGTGGACGGGAGAAGGAGCGCGATGGCAGCCGCAGGACCCAATCCAGGAAGGACCCCCACCAGGGTCCCGATGAACACTCCGATAAAACAATAGAGAAGATTGATCGGTTGAAGCGCGACCTGAAACCCATAAAGGAGCCCTTGAAAGATTTCCATGTTCAAAAACCAAAGGGGCCTGCGGGAAGCTGAGTTTTTAGCCAGAGCTGAAAGAGCGCGTAAGAGGAACCCGCTCCGACCAGCGCAGAGACGGCGCTAAACACCCATCCTTTGTATTCCATTCGAAACAAGAGAAAGAGAAACAGGAACGTGATCGTCACGAAAGCCGAGCGTCTCAAGCAGTAAGAGGTACGCTAAAATTGCTCCAGTCGCGAGGAGAAGCTTCGACGATTTGAGGCCGGACAACGAGAGCCTGTCTCTGTTCTTGAGTGAGTTGAGGAGCAGGACGAGCGAGAGCAGCTCCTAGCACCACACCACCCCAGAAAGGAAAGAATCCTGGACCGGGCTGGTGAAGAGTCCCGAGCTTCAGATGGGTGAAACCCTCGATGGAGAAAAAAATTGCGACGGCCAACCAAAAAAGACCGCTGATCAGATCTCTCGACATAGAGATTCGTCGTCAATCGGCTCGAAGCCGAAAAATTTTTTACCACAAAGAGCGCAAAGGGCGGGTTTCAAACCCGCCCCTACTTTTTTGCGTTCTCTGCGTTCTTTGCGGTTCAGCATCTCTTTCCTCTTTACGGAGTTTACTTCACCAGTCCGGCCTTCTTGGCGATCTCCTCCACTGACTGGTACTCTTCACGCATCTCCGTGACGAGCTTATCCGGCGCAGCATAGTCCTGAACCATGCCGAGCGGAGCCAGCTTGGCGACGACGCCTGGATCTTTCACTGCTTTTTCGATAGCCGGAACCAGAGCGACGGTGACTTCTTTGGACACGCCCGCCGGGGCAAAGAAGGCATACCATACTCCTTGGACGTTCTGGCGGTAGCCGATTTGGGTCAGCATCGGAACATCCGGGAAAGCAGGGGACCTGCTCGATCCCACAAGCCCGCGGATCTGTCCACTCTGCAAATGACTGCTCAGAGTGCCGATGGCTAGTATGGCTCCTTCCAAGGTGCCCTCCAAGGAGCGCGGTCGCAGCGGGCGAAGCCCCCTTGAAAGGAACCATGGTCATGCCGGCTCCGGTGAGCGAGTTGATGAGCTCGAGCGCGAAGTGACCGGCGGTTCCCACGCCGGCGGTGCCGACACGGATCTTTCCCGGATTCTTTTGGCAAACTCTACCAGTTCCGGGAAGCGCGTGTACGGCGCATCGCTTCGAACCGCGAACATGACAGGCGTCCGGGTCGCCAAACCGAGAGGCGTCAGATCCTTGAAGGAGTCATACGTAACCGTCTCAGGATTGAGAATCCGGCCTGCAATCAGGGCGGTGTTCGAGGTCAGGAGGATCGTATATCCATCCTTTCTGGCTTTCACTACGGCGTCGGTGCCTATCGTCAGCCCCCCGCCGGGTTTGTTCAGTGTAGCAACGGGCACCTTCAACAACTTTGACAGCTCCTCGGCCATAGTGCGGCCGGCGACATCGCCCGCGTCCCCCGGCGCGAGAGGAATCACCAGGCTGATGGCCTGATTGGGATAGCTCTGCGCGCAGAGATGAGGCGCGCTCGACAGCAGCAATGCGACGACTAACACGCTCGGCAGATTTTTAATCATGGCCGCCTCCCTTCTGATATTGGCTTTACTTCGTCAGTCCGGTTTTCTTAGCGATCTCTTCCACGGTTCGATGTTCCTCGCGTATTTCAGCGAAGAGCTTCTCTGGAGCCATGTAATCTTGGACCATGCCCAGTCCGGCGAGTTTGGAGGCAACGGCAGGGTCCTTCACCGCCTTTTCAACGGCGGGAACCAGTACTTTCGTTACCTCTGCCGGCACTCCGGCTGGTGCAAAGAAGGCGAGCCAGACACCAAAGAGGTTTTTGGCGGTAACCAAGTTCAGGCAAGGTGGGGATTTCGGGATATTCCGGAATCTTATTCGAGGTGAGTATTCCCTTCATCGCTCCGCTCTTCATGTGGCTCAATAGCGTGCCCAGAGCCAGCACCCCACCCTCCACATGTCCCCCAAGATGGCAGTCACGCCAGGCGAGGCCCCTTTGAACGGCACCATGGTCAGTCCCGCCCCAGTGAGCGAGTTGATGATCTCCAGCGTGAAATGACCCACCGATCCCGCTCCGACCGTGCCTACGCGAATCTTACCCGGATTCTTTTTCGAAAACTCCACCATCTCATTGAAGCTCTTGTAGGGTGCGTCCGGCCGAACGAGCACGAGTAAGGGAAAGCGCGTGGCCAATCCCAGCGGCGTAAGGTCCTTGAAAGGATCATACGCAACGGACTCGGGGTGAGAACCCGGTTGTAGATCAGGGCGGCATTGTTCGTGAGAAGAATCGTGTATCCGTCTTTCTTTGCCTTGACCGCGCTGTCCGTTCCCAGCGTTCCGCCGGCTCCCGGCTTGTTGACCACGATAACGGGCACTTTGAGCAGCTTGATAGCTCGTCTGCCATAGCACGGCAGGCGATGTCGGCGGCGTCTCCGGGCGCGAGAGGAATGATGACGTTGATGGCCTGATTTGGATAGCCTTCCGCGGCGAGATGAGGAGTGGCAATCGACAGGAGCGACGCGGCTGTCAAACTGCTCAGCAGACTTTTCATCATGGCCGCCTCCCTCTGCTAAATTAGGTTGGTCGACACCGGCTCGATGTCGAAAAATTTTCCTACCATAAAAGACGCAAAGTAGGGCGGGTTTTAAACCCGCCCCTACAGTACATGTTCTATGCGGCCTTTGTGGTTAACCATCTTTTCGCTTTCCCGTCTGAGGGTAAGTCTTGCGAACGGAATTTATTTTACCAGCCCGGCCTTTTTGGCGATTTCTTCTACGGTTCGATGCTCCTCGCGTATTTCAGCAAGGAGCTTCTCCGGCGGCACATAATCCTGGACTATGCCTAATGCGGCGAGCTTCGAGCCAATCGCCGGCTCCTTCACCACTTTCTCAACAGCGGGAAGCAGCGTCTTCGTCACCTCGGCCGGTACGCCGGCGGGAGCGAAGAAGGCCAACCAGACGCCCAAGAGATTCTGGCGGTGACCGAGTTGGCTCAGGGTCGGGATGTCGGCAAATTCAGGAAACTTGCTCGATATGACGATTCCTCTCATCGCCCCGCCCTTGAGGTGGCTGCTCAGCGCGCCCAGCGCTAGCACCACACCCCTCCACGTGCCCGCCCAACAATGCGCTGATGCCCGGCGCAGCGCCTTTGAACGGTACCATGATGAGGTCCGCTCCGGTGAGCGAATTGATGATCTCGACGGTGAAATGACCAACGGACCCGGCCCCTGCGGTGCCCAAACGGACCTTGCCCGGATTCTTTTTCGCAAAGTCCACCATCTCACCGAAATTCTTGTAAGGGGCATCCTGCCGCACCGCCAGAAGTATAGGAGTTCGCGCGGCCAACCCGAGCGGGGTGAGATCTTTGAATAGATCGTACGAAACGGACTCAGGAGTGAGAACCCGGTTATAGATCAACGAAGCATTGTTTGTGAGGAGGAGCGTATAGCCATCCTTCTTCGCCTTGACCACGCTGTCGGTGCCCAACGTTCCGCCGGCTCCCGGCCGGTTCACCACTACGATCGGCACCTTGAGCAGCTTGGATAACTCTTCGCCCATCGTCCGGCCGGCGATGTCGCTGGCGTCCCCGGCGCGAGCGGAATTACCAGGTTAATGGCGCTGCTGGGATAACTCTGGGCTCGAACGTGCATCGCTGTCACCATGAGCGACGCGATTGACAACAGACTCAAGATACCGCGCATTATCGACCCTCCATCGATGAAGCTTCTAGCGCATCAAGTCCCGGATGCTAGTGAGAACTTCCGTCTCGTGTCAAGCCCGCGATAAGAAAAGTTTTAGCGAACCTATCTGAGTCGCAGCAGGCGCGCGGCGTTGCCACCGAGAATTTTTCTTGGTCAGTGCGACCGAGCCTGAGAGAGGTCACGACTTTGACCGGACGCTCGTAGCCCATATCGAAGCAGTAGTCGCTTCCGAGCATTACGCGATCAGCTCCAACGAGGTTGATGAGATAGCGCAGCGGCTCCGGAGCATGGCTGATCGTGTCGTAGGTGAAGCGTCTGAGATAGCTCGACGGCGGCTTCTTCAACGCCTTGCACTCCTGTCGCACCTTCCACCCATGATTGAGACGGCCGATGAGATAGGGAAAGGCCCCGCCGGCATGCGGCAGGCAGATATTGAGCTTGGGAAATCGATCGAGGAGTCCGCTAAAGATGAGGTTGGCCGCGGCGACTGCGGTATCAAACGGATTTCCCAAAAGGTTATGCAAGTAGTAGCTCGTGAGCCGCTGGGACCCAATGACATTGAGCGGATGGAGAAAGATCGGGACTCCTAAAGCATGAATACTGCTCGAAGACCGGGAAGAACGACAGGGTCGGTCAGCTCTTTCCCCGAACGTTCGTGCCAAGATAGATGCCGCGGCAGCCGAGTTCTGTGACGGCCCGCTCCACCTCGGTGACGAGCCGCCTCAGGATCTTGCAGAGGAAGAGGTCGCCAGGCCGACGAAGCGGTCGGGATGCGCCCGGGTGGCTTCCGCCAACGCGTCGTTGACGATCCTGGCGAGCTCGCAAACCGAGAGCAGCCATCCGCCCAGTAAACCATCGGCGGCATGAGCGAGAGAGCATGGACTGCTACCCTTCCGCGTCCATTGCTTTCAGCCGTAGATCCAGATCGTGGTAGTGCGCGGTGATGGGGCCGATTGCAACCTGACCGACGACGATCAGTCGGTCCGTTCGGACCAGGGCGAAGGCGCACGCCGTGGGGTTCTCCTTCCGCTTCGATGAGCCGGAGATACTCTTCAGGGACAAAGTGCGCGTGAATGTCGATGGTGGGGATCATAGGCCGCGAACGCCGTGCCGGGACATGAGCCCGCTTTCGTGCATTCGGTTTTTGTCGTCGTTGCTGCATTGAATTCTTGCTTTCGTTTGGCTCCATTTCGGCGGGAGCACCGGGGCGGAGAGTATCCGACAAAATACTTTTATGTCAACTTGGTCGGCTTCAAGAAGAGGTGGACATATGCTCTGCCTTGGGGTATTGAGGCCTAGCGGGCTGCTGAGAAAAGACCTCATATGCGTCGTTGCGCTCAATCGCCTGGCTCCAACGTACTGGCTAAGTATCGCCTCCGTCTCGACCTCGATTTTCGCGCGCCTCGCCTCTGAGATCTTTTTGAGCAGCCCGCAAACAGAGATTTTCAGCAATCTGCTAGTCCTTTAGGCTATTAGTCAAGGCACACAGGAGAAGACTATGAAAGCTTTTGCTTGGAAGCTTGTCGTCATTAATTTCGTCCTGTGCTTCGCTCTGCCGGCAGTCGCTTCGGCGCAGAAGTTTGTCGTCGGCTATTCCGGGATAACCGCGATTCAAGCTCCGTTCTGGATCATAAAGGACGCCGGCTACTTCAAGCAGGAAGGACTGGATTCCAATCTGGTCTATATCGCCGCCTCATCGACTATGGCGCAAGCGATGCTGGCCGGTGAGGTAGCGATCTCCACGGCTAACAGCCAAGCCGTGGTAGACACCGGCCTTCAGGGGGCGATCTCGTGGCGGTGGGCGCCATCGTCAATTTCGTCGCCCTTTATGTTATAGCAGCGCCGGAGATCAAGAGTGTTCAAGACCTCAGGGGCAAACCCGTGGGAGTGAGTCGCTTTGGCGCCACTACGGACTTTGCGATCCAAATGTTTCTAAAAAATATGGTCTAGAGCCGGTCCGAGATGTCCCGATCATCCAGATCGGCGGACTGCCGGAGTTAGCTGCAGCCCTGTCGAATAAATCCATCTACGCTGCGGCGATGTCTTATCCCATGGGGCTGGTGGCCCAACAAGCCGGGATGAAGATGCTGGCGAATCTAGCCAAGGAGGAGATCCCCTTTTTGCATCAGGGCCTCACGACCACGGGTAGATTCATGCGCGAGCGCAGGGCTCAGGCGAAGGCCTTCGTGCGCGCTTACGGAAAAGCAGTTCATTTCATGCATACCCGCAAAGAGGAGTCGAAGGCGATTGTTTCCCGCTACACCAAGGTCACGGATCCGGCCATGCTCGAGGGCACCATGCAGTACGCTTACGACTTCGTGGAAAAAGTCCCTCTGGTCAAGCGCGAAGCTATTCAAGTCACTTTGGACGAGACCGGCAAGAAAAATCCCAAGGCGAAACAGGCGAAGCCCGAGCAATTCTACGACAACAGCCTCGTGCAGGAACTCATCAAAGAGGGTTTTTCGCATCCCTATGGGGAAAATGAGCGACGCATCACCCGAGCCTTTACTTGTTTAGCGCGGTAGAGGCGACCGGCTTTTTGTTATTCGCCAATCTTTAACGCCGGCCCTTATTGCGCTAGCCTTTCCTCATGGTACCTTCCAACGTAGCTTTCTGCGATCGGACCGGCCTGTCTCATTCGTGGAGAAGCCGTGTTAAATAGAATCTTCGAAAACAAGCCATACAAAATCGTCCGCAAAATAGTTATCGCGATCGTCGGTGTAAGCGTGCTGCTCATAGGAGCCGCGATGATTTTTTGCCCGGACCCGCGATCGTAGTCATACCTGTCGGGCTAGCGATTCTTGCCACCGAGTTCGCCTGGGCCAAAGTTCTTTTGCACAAGCTTAAAGAGAAAATACGTTGGAAGACTACGGCGAAAGTAATTTAACCCTAGAAACGGTCAGTCCTGGAGGAGAAAAGCTGCCACCTCATTTTGCCTGCGCCGATGAATTGCGTCGGAGAAATCCTGATAAGGGTGGGCAAATTCATTGTCTAGTAATACACGACTTCTACGCAATCCCCCGACTCGGACCAGTTCGTCCATTTGCGATGGCGTGACAACCTGGTCCTTTGCGCCGGAAATGATCATGAGCCGCGAGCTGTCGTCCGGCAGATGGACCACGGGGTCATAGCGCTCGGGGCATCCGAAGTCCGAAATTCGGCTCGGCGAGGAATCCACAACTAACCGCGTGTACGTTTGGCTCCGCCCCACGGCATTGAGCAAGACAATCCCTCCCATGGATATCCCATAGAGCAAGCGTTTAGTGTATCCGAGCGTATTCAAATACGAAACGATTTCTGCATAATCACCGGCGATGGCAGCGAGCCGGCTCTTCCCTTTCGATATTCCGTAGCCGCGGTAGTCGAAAATGTAGACATCCAATCCCAGATCGCGAAAGGTCTGAAGATCGGCGACCAGTTGATCCGCGAGCATGGCATTGCCCTGCGCCACCAAAAGGTAACCCTTGGGGTTCGTAGCCTTGAGCTTGTAGCCGCCCAGCTCTACGCCGTCGCGAGTTTTGAAGCGGATCTGTTCGAGATTCTTTATGTGCGCGACGCGGGTCGGGGTTTGGAGATCCGGCCATACTGCTCCACAGCCAGAACATGAACGGCTCTCGGACGGAACCGCAAACTGCGGTTTCAACATCGGCTTCCTGCGCCAAGGCCGTTCTCACATCGCTCGCCGTGGATACCATCCACACCAGAAATACAACCAGCGTCTTGTTCAAGAGATTCAGTCTAAACGTCCGACCTCTGTTAACCACTCACCGTTTGGTGCCGTCGGGATAAAGCTCTTTTAAGAAACCTTCCTTCTCCAACTCCTGAATGATCGTATTGTCGATTAGAGTATCCAGGTTCAACTTTGGGCCCTTGGACGATACGTCCGGCATGCTGTCTAAGGCTTGGATAACCCCCTCACGTCGCACGTAGGGCACGCTCTCCCAAGCTTCTCTATAGACATCGTAAGTTTTCGAAAGAACTTCTCGATCATTGGTTTTAATGTATCTTGCCAACGTGTCCATGGAGAGACTCTTTGTCCGTCTTGAGAATCTTGATGCCCTCGATATACACCTTCAAGAACCGTTTCACGGTGTTCCTCTGGTTCCTGAGAAACTCTTTGCTGACGACTATACCTTGAGTCGAGTAATTCAAGGGTAATTTCCGCAAGTCGATCAGCACCTGGTAACCCAACTTTTCCGCTTGGTAGACTTGATCGACGTTGAGTATTGCCGCGTCGACAACGCCTGAAGGTCAGCGCAACCATGCGCTCCCCGAGTCCACCAATCTGAGCGATCACCACGTCTTGGCTCGGCCGTAGTTTGTAGAATCGCAACGCGTCCCGCAAAGAAATATCCGATAGCGATCCAAAACGGCTGATCGCCACTCGTTTGCCCTTAAGATCGTCCGGCGTTTTGATCTTTGGAGAGACCATGAGAACGTTGAGAGCACGTTCGATACCGCCGGCGACCAAAACCAGCTCGGCTCCCTTCGTCCAAGCGCTGATCGCAGAAGGTGGAGCCAGACTGGCGATTCCCACGTCGCCTGAGAGGAGAGTCTGAACGATCAGCGAGCCTCCCGGCATGTAGATGAGCTGGACATCGAGCTGGTTTCTCCTAAAGGCGCCCGCTTTCTCGCCGAGCCATAGCGGGGCTTGAAAACCGGAGATTGAGACGTAGGGAACCTTGACGCTTTCGGCCAGCGAGATCTTTGCATTGAAAAACAACGCGGTGGTTACAACCGTGAGATGAATCAATAGTTTCAACTGCATGGTTTTCCCTCCTCATCGCGCGATCTTGAATGTCTCCATTCGTCTGTTGCCTCTTGTTTCTGGCCTTACCTATAATAAGGTAATTCTTGTGAACGCCATTCGGCCACGATTCTATAGATGTTAGAAAATTTCCAAGAGGAGAAACAAGCATGTGGTATATCATACTTTCACGCTCGCTGCCGGAGAAGGAAGAAAGCAAACAGCAGCATTATGAAGAACATCGGCAATGGCTGGACGATCAGCACCAGGCGGGACGGCTGCTCTTTTCCGGACCAACTGCGGATCGCGCCTATGGAATCTATATCATGCTCGCATCAAGCAAAAGCGAAGCGGAGCGCATCGCGGCTCAGGACCCGCATCATGTGAGGAGGCATTCGAACCATGGAAGTGTTGGAATGGAACGCCCATCGCGCCTTTCGGCTGAACGGTCCCACGATCACGGACGTGGAACGCATGGCAACAGGCCAATGAAATCATCGTCGCGACAACCGTCGTGTCGTCGCCAAAACTGTGGGCTGCTTAGTCGTCGGCACTAACCATTAAACCAGGGAGCAAGATAATGAAGCGTAAAAAATTCCTCAACTTAGTATTGTCCCTTGGCGTGATCTTATTGTTGTCGGGAGACACGGCTTACAGCGCAAGCCAAAGCACCGGCCCTACCGAAACAGCAAAGGCGACTTTGCCGGCGGCTGCTTTTGGTGTATGGAGCCGCCCTTCGATAAGCTCGACGGGGTCATCTCAACGATCTCGGGTTATGCCGGCGGCAAAAGAAGAATCCTACCTATGAGGAAGTTTCCGCCGGCAACACAGGACACGCCGAAGTGGTCCAGGTCACCTATGATCCGAAGAAGATAACTTACGAGAAGTTGCTCGAGGTGTTCTGGCGCAACGTCGATCCGCTCACCCCAAACCGGCAGTTTTGCGACGTTGGCAGCCAATATCGCACGGCGATCTTTTACCACGATGAAACTCAAAAACGATTGGCGGAAGAATCTAAGAAAGCGCTCAGTAAGCGTTTCAAAGAGCCCATCGTGACGGAGATTGTTGCCGCTTCCGAGTTCTATCCGGCGGAAGACTATCACCAAGATTATTACACTAAAAACCCGCTCCGCTATAAATACTATCGCTATAGTTGCGGCCGCGATCAGCGCCTCGAAGCGCTCTGGGGACCGGCCGCGAAGTGATTGCTAAACATTCGCTGTGTTGACGAAGCTTCGAGCGAGAGTTCCCTCTCCCCTCGCGGGAGAGGGTTAGAGTGAAGGGCGCAGCCAAACTCGGTCACTCTCGACCTCATTCCTCTCCCGTCAAGGTGAGAGCGAAGTTAGATCTGTAAGTTGCGGTGGAGCGAGGTGAATCTTATTTCAGGGCAGGCATCACCAAGCGCGCGAAGCGCTCCATGGACTTGAGGACTTTGTCTTGACTTAGGCCGCCGAAGTGAAACGTCAGACCGATGTGGGTGGTGCCGACGACTTCGATGATGCGCTTGAGAATGCGCGCGCAGGTCTCGGGACCGCCGAAGACCCCGCGGTTGTCGCTGGCCATCGCGTCGTAGTCCAAGTGCTTAACGACGCGTTCGTAAGCTTCCCCTTTGCTCGGATCGAGATTCATCGCTTCCGGCGCAAACACCCTCTGCCACCGGTTCCAATGCTCGATAACCTCGGCCCGCGCCTGCGCGTCGCCGTCACCGACGTAGGCTGGATACATGACGAAGATATCCTTCGATTCCACTGTGTGGCCGCCCTCGCGGAGAGCGTCGAAGTAAGTCTGCATGCGCGTGCGCTGCAATTCGTTGGTGGCTATCCACGGCAAGGTCATCAAGTTATAGCCGCGCCGCCCGATCATTTGGAAGCTTTCTGGATCACGATTAGCCGTGACGTAAATCGGCGGGTGGGGTTTCTGGTACGGTTTGGGATAGACGCTAAGTTTGGGATAGCGGTAATGCTCGCCGTTCCATTCAAACTCACCGCCCGTCCAGGCACGCACAACAATATCGAGGGCTTCGGGAAGCCTTAGTTGCGCCGTGTCCCAGTCGGCATTGAAAGTTGCGTATTCCAGCGGATGCATGCCGCGCCCGGCGCCGAAGTTCACACGGCCGTTGGATAGCAGATCCAGCATCGCAAAGTCCTCCGCGACTTGCAGCGGATGGTGCATGGGAAGCAGACATACGGCCGCACCCAACCTCATCCGCTTGGTTCGCTGCGCAGCTGCAGTGAGAAGAAGCTGCGGGTTCGGCAGCATGCCGCCGAAATAGCGAAAGTGATGCTCTGTAGCCCACAAAGAGTCGAAGCCCAGCGCTTCGGCCGCGTCGATTTGTTCAAGCCAATGGGCGTAGAGTTCAGGACTCTCGCCATCCAGCTCCGGAACATACGTGTTGAGAAAGTAGTAACCGAATTTCACGGGTGCGAGATCTCCTTAGAGTTTTGTCTTCGGTTCCTGAGGCACACGGTTTCTAGGACGTAGCATTTTTCAACGTCCAACGGCAACAGTAGCGGGCACGGAAGTTCAAAGTTCCAGGTTCAAAGGATTCAAAGGATCGCCATGGCGGTCTCGGGACGAGTCCTGGACTCTTAACGGAGTTCGATCCGTTTAGAATCTAGCGGAGAAAAAATACCAAAAGAAATTCGGCGTCGTACCCTCACTCCGGCAAGGGAATGAACTCATTGTCGCCGGGCACCGGCGCAAAGCGTCCTGCCCTCCAGTCCGCCTTCGCCGCTTCGATCCGTTCCTGCGAAGAGGAGACAAAATTCCACCAGACAATTCGCGGGCCGTCCAGCTTGGGTCCACCGATGAGAATAAAGTGTGTGGCGACATCCGTGGTCAAGACAACTTCGGCCATGGGCGTGAAGACTGCGAGAGTGCCTGGAGCAAAGCATTGCTTGCCGACTTGGAGCTCTCCGGAGACGATTGATACCGCGCGCTCTTCGATTTCCGCCGGCAACGAAAGTCGAGACCCGGCATCAAGCCGGCAATCGACGTACACCGGATCGGCATAGGTCGCCACGGGAGCGGAGCGACCAAAACAACTTCCCAAAATAATCCGGCTCCAAATACCTTCCCCTCCACCTCCGGTAACTCAGCACGTGCATGATGAGCAAAGGCGGGCTCAATCTCCTCATGGCTCTTCGGCAGAGCGACCCAGGTCTGAATGCCGAAAAGCTCAGCTCCAGGCGGATTGCCGGCATCGGATGTGCGCTCCGAGTGAACGATACCGCGGCCCGCGGTCATCCAATTGACTTCACCCGGTTGGATCGGCTGCACTGTCCCGAGGTTATCGCGATGCATGATTTTGCCGGCGAACAGGTAGGTCACCGTCGCGAGACCTATATGGGGATGCGGGCGTACTTCAAGGGACCGGCCTTGAATCAACTGCAGCGGCCCGAACTGATCAAAGAAGACAAAGGGACCCACCGCTCTGCGCTCGGCCGATGGCAGTGCCCGCATCACGTCGAAACCGCCGACATCGCGGCGGCGCGGCACGATCACGCTATCGATGGGCGCTCGCGTTGGGTCAACGATGCATTCAGGGTCGGTTGTAGGTTGCCAGCTCACGGCGTCATGTACCTCCAGTGTCGTTCCATATAGTTCTTAAAAGCCTATGCCTATGCCAATCCCTACTCCTCTTCCACGGGACCATTCGAGCTCCTGGTTCATGCGCCGCTGCTCATCCCGCCGGACCAGATCGATCTCCTCTTCCATCCTTTGCCCTATCCATTCGGCACTGGAAATGAGCTGCTGCCGATCCGCATCCTTGCTGGAAAGCATAGCAAGATCTTTTTCGATTTCGGAGCGAATCTCACGACGCGGATCCCAGAACGCAGTATAGGGCATGGTGCGATTCATATATTCCAGCCAGTCATAAAGGCCCTTCAGGCCGCTGTCGAGCTCTTTCAACCCTCTGGAATCTTCGCCGCTACGCAGCAGAGTCAACCCCAGGTAGATTCTCGCCAAATAATCGTCTGGGTAAACCGACAGGGCTTTTTCGAGAGACTGGCGAGCCTCCGGCAACCTGCCGAGAATGTATTGGGACCGTCCGACGTAAGTCCAAATTCCTTCCCGATACAATCCGGACTGGAAAATATAGTTGGAATTAATCTGCGCCACCTGTTGGAAATAACCCAACGCATCTTCCGGTTTGTTGATCAACAAAGCCTGTCGCCCGGATTGCACCTGTCCCGCCGCCTGATAGGCGGCACATCCTGTCAACAACAAAGATCAAGGAGAGCCAACCCGGCCACATCACATAAACGCTAGAATTGGCCTGAGCGGAAGTCAACTATCAGCCGCGCGCGCACAGCCACGAGAGGACCTTTCTTACGCCGCGGGCAGCGGCGAAACTCTTGTCTCCGCTGCCGCCATCCCCTCCTGCTTCCGCCCGAGCCACAAGCCGTTAGAGCAGCCACGCAATAGAGATCGGAACCGCGACGATCGAGATGCCGGTCATGGCCAACCCTAGAAAACCCAGAACCGCATAGGACCAGGCGCCCACTTGATCGCCGGTCCGATAGATTACCGTGTCGATGAAGCTCTTGGCTTTGTATTTGTCTTCCCGCGGCAAGACGGTGAAAAGGAGTTCGCGGGTCGGCCGGGCGAAGGCAAAATTTCCGGCTCGGCGCAGCACCTGATAAACCACCACAACGACGATGGTCGGAGTCATGGCGAGTGTGCCAAAACCCAAGATGCTCAACGCCGGCAGCATTGCCGAAGGTAAGGCCAACGCCGACGGCACGAAGGACGCGGCCGGTGAGAAAAAGCTGCGCTCCCAAAGTGAGGATATTGACCCATAGGTCGACGCGGGCAAAGAAAGCGGTGCGCGCGCCGCGCTCGGCAAAAGCTTTGACGGGCGATCTCCGCCTGTTGGAAATAAAGAAATGTCGAGGTGATCGCGAAAAGCAAGATGTAAACGCTCACGTTTACCAAGTATGGCGACTTGAAAGCATGGGTCACACCGGAAAGTATGTTGCCGCCGATGAGCGCTTCTCCGCTCTGCGCCGCGGGCCGCTGGCGCAAGGCATCAGACAAACGCGCCAATCGTCGCACACTGAATACCGCCGCTTCCAAAAGTACTACCGACCCCAAGAGGAGATAAGTTGCCGGCACATCCTTGGCCAATGACGCCGTGATGCTCGACCCCGCGATGCCCCCAGGGTGGCACCGGCCGCGATAAAGCCAAATAGACGCTTACCCTGCTCGGAGTCGAAGACATCCACCATCAGCGCCCAAAAGACGGAGACGACAAAGAGATTGAAAACCGACGTCCAGATGAAGAAAAGCCGACCGACCCAGATGTGCTGCTCTGCGGTCGCCAGGTTGAGAAGCAAGATAAAAATCAGCAGATTGGCGATGAAGAATCTATACGCAATAGCGATGAAGCGTACCCGCGGCAGCTTGGCCACCAGCGCTGCGAACGGCGGATTGACCAGGATCATCCCGACGAGCGTGCCGGTGAAAAGCCACTGGAGGTTTTCGACGCCACCGGCGACGCCCATCTCGTCGCGGATAGGACGCAGAATATAATAGGAAGAAAGGACGCAGAAAATATAGAGCCACGACCAACCGAGCGCTTGCATTTCCGCCGGCCGCACGTCGATGAGACGTTTCAGCAGCCGATAAACCGACCCGGCGTTCACTTGCCCCACGCCGTCAGAATTGCTCATTCCGAATTGTCCAACAGTTGAACAAAATTGAATTGACCTCAAGATCGTCACCCCGAACGTTTTATCGGGGGTCCAGTCCGAACATCTTCCTGGATTCCCGCTAAAAGCATGCGGGAATGACGGACTCTGGCAGTGCCACCGACCACCACTAGGCAGCAAGCTGCGGGAATTCAACCCACTTAGATTCAATCATCTCTGAAGCGTTGTTCACTGAACCTTGAACTTTGAACATTGAACCTCGCTTCGAGCGGATTGTACTCTAGACGGCTTGAACGATTGGAACCGCTGGAACGTTTGGAACCGCGTTTTCTTGTGCCTAGACTCCATCGATGAACTGTTCCATGCGTTTCCGCATGGCGGCGTCGGGCAGGCGTCCACGCGCCGCGCCCAGGTTATCGACGACGTATTCGGCTTTGGCCATGCCGGGCACCGCGCAGGTGACGGCGGGATGAGAGACGATGTATTTCAGGAAAAACTGCGGCCACGACGTACAATCGAATTCGGCCGCCCAGTCCGGCAATTTTTGCCTTCGACGGCTTTGAACAGCCGCCCCCGGCCAAAGGGTAAATTGATCATTACCGCCATGCCACGATCTCCCGCCAGCGGAATGATCCGTGCGCCGGCATCGCGGTTATCGAGAGCATAATCGACTTGGATGAAGTCGAGGGTTTCTTTCTTCATGGTCTGCTTCGAATTCGCCGTACTGGTTGTCGAAGGACGTCGTGATGCCGACGTAGCGAATGCGTCCGGCCTGCTTCATCTCGCGCAGAGGTCGCCAACTGGGTTTGTGTGTCGAGCAAATTATGCACGGCGATCAGATCGATCTTGTTGGTGCGGTATCTTTTGAAGGACTGCTCGATGATTGCGAGGCCTGGGTCGCGGCCGACACGCCTTGCGCAGGCTGACCTTGGTTGCGAGGAACAGCGAATCGCGAATCTTGAGGCCTTCGACAATTTCACCGACCACCGCTTCCGCGGTGCCGTAGGACGAAGAAGAATCGATGACTTTCAATCCCAGCTCTTTGAATTTAGCGATAGTCTCGCGCAGCGGCGCTTTTCAGCGTCGGTCTTTAACTTCTTCGTAGCGCCGCGCCGTCCCAAGACCGATGACGGGAATCATCTCGCCGCTCGACGGAATCTTCTTTTGAATCAGCGGCGCACCTTGGGCAAACAGGTCGAGATCCGGCAGCGCCATCGCAGCGCCTAACGCGATTCCCGCTTTGATGAACTCCCGACGATTCATATTTTCTCTCCTAGGCTTCAGCAACTTCGCTATTTATTCTCATGTTGCTGCTACAAGCGCTCCTGATTTCCTACTACGCCATCTGGTTCCATCACAAGCATCCTTGCGATTTTGAACGTTGAACCTGGAACAGCCCCAAGGACGCTTGAACTACTGGAACGTTTGGAACGACTTGAACGATTGGAACGGGCCGTGGCTATTCAAGTCCTGAGCAAGACGAAAGCCGACTGTCGCGGGTGACCCCGGACCCGGACCGGTTAGACGCACGCAAGATATCGAACCGTTGGTACTCAGGAACCGCCGCGCATGCACGCGCCGTATCGTCGCGTGTCTATACGCAGCGCATCACGAGTGTCTGGTTGTTCATATTTATTCAGGCGCCACTCCCCACGTTTCCGGCCATATCGAGCACGCCCTGCCGCGTGGCTCCGCTCGGATATACATCCGGCGGATGTGCGGTTGAGACCGGCTTTGGTAGCTATTGAGCAACTGGTCGGGTCCCACTCGCCAGGCCACTCGGATACTCGCGCTCTGGATCTCCCCACGCGAACTGCCAATCACGACGGCTTTCTGAAGCTTTGGTATCACCTTAAATCGACCGGACGTTTCGAATTACTTCAGCGCCGAACCTGGATTCCCGTTTTCACGGGAATGACGGAAACTCCAAGGACCGCGTCACCTGGGGGAGTTCTCATACGTTTTGAACGGCTTGAACGATTGGAACGTCTGGAACAAACTTTCCCACGTTGAACTTTGAACCTGGAACTTTGAACTTCCATGCGAGGTCACGGCGATTCCCAACCACCGCCGAGGGCTTTATACAGAGCAACGAGATTGGTGGCCATCGTCGCCTGGCTCTGTGTGAGTGCGCTCTCCGTGACGTAAAGCGAGCGCTGGGTATCGAGACATTAAGAAAATCATTTAGCCCACGGATATAAAGCTCATTCGCCATCGTGACGGCCCGGCGATTAGCGGCGACCGCGTCGGTGAGAGAGCGATAGCGAACTTGTTCATTGGCGTAATTCACCAAGGCAGTTTCCACGTCTTGAAATGCGCTCAGGATCGATTTTTCGTATTGGGTTAAAGCCTGCTCCTGCTGCGCGTTACGGATCTCGATGGTCGCTCGAATTCTGCCAGCGTCGAAAACGGGCCAGCTGATAGTGGGGCCGATGGACCAAAACCTGCTGCCGCGCGAGAGCCAATCGCTCGCACTGACGCTCTGCAGACCGGCGATGCCCGTCAGGGAAAACTTTGGGAACAGGTCTGCCGTCGCGGCTCCCACCTGCGCCGTTGCGGCGGCCAGTTGCCGTCTCGGCGCGACGAATATCCGGACGCCGTCTGAGAAGCTCGGAGGGCAATCCGACGAGCACCTCCGGCCGGCAGACTGGGAATTTCAGCCGTCTCCTTCGCCAGCTCGCCCCAAAGCGCGCCGGGCTGTGATCCAAGAAGCACATCGAGCGCATAAGCCGCTTGCTTCAAGCCACTTTCCAATGTCGGAATCTGCGAAGCCGTTGTATTGAGCCTGAGCCTCCTGCTGCGCCACATCGAGGTCGCTAGCCAATCCCGCCTGAAAACGGACCTGCGTCAGCTCCAAGGTATCTTGCTGCGTCTTGAGGTTGGCGCGAGCCACCGCCAGTTGGCGCTGAAACCCCGTAGATCGATGTAATTCCTGGCCACTTCGCCGAGCAACGTTACGAGAACATCGCGCCGGTCTTCCACTGTCGCTTCGACCGTCGCATCCGCCGCCTCAACGCTCCGCCGCACGCCGGCCAAACACGTCGATTTCCCAATTGGCGTCGAACCCGCTCTGGTAAAAGTTCTGATCCAGATTAGCGCCGCCGCCAGGCGGCACGATCACGGTGCCCTCACCAGGCACTGCTACGCCGTTCTGACTGGCGCGATTGCGCGTGTACGAACCGGACACATTCAGCGTCGGCCAGGCGCCGGAAGCGGTTACGACTCGTGACGCGCGGGCCTCGCGGATACGGGCTTCCGCCAAACGCAGGTCTAAGATTGGATCGCACCGCGCGCTCGACTAACGAGTTAAGCAACGGATCGTCAAACGTGCTCCACCACCGGGCAAGCTCGGCGGAGCGCGCATCGACACCCTTTTGTTGCGCTTCCGTCCATGCGGCGGGAACCGGAAGATCAGGCTTCTGATAGTTGGGCCCCACCGAGCAACCGGCGGCCATCAGGACTAGCCCCATGGTCGCGGCAGGTAATCTGTATATTAATTTTCTGCGTTCCATTTTTCTCTTCCTCTTTCTTTTGCAAGTATGAGTATTCTGCCTACGTGAGCCGGTGGCGAAACATCCACGAGGCCGCGGAGAGTGTAACGACGCCGATGATTGCCAAAGGCCACAACTCTGGAAACAATAACCGAAGTCCCACTCCCTCGAGATAGACCCGATGAGCGATGTCGATGGCGTAGCGCAACGGATTGATCAACGTGAGGTACTGAAGCGCCTCGGGCATGCTGCTGATCGGTGTCGTTAGCCCCGATAAGAGCGAGAAGGGCATAATCAACAGAAATGAAAAGAGCATAGCCTGCTGCATGGTCGCCGCCACCGAAGACAGCAGGAGTCCAATGCCCACGGCAGCGAGGAGGAACAGACTGAGTCCTGCGTAGAGGGTGAAGAACGACCCGGCGAAGGGAATGCGGAACCAGAGTTGCGCCACCAGCAGGACCAAGGTCGCCTGCACGATCCCAACGAGCATCGACGGCAACGCTTTGCCGGCCATTATTTCAACCGGCCGAAAGGAGTCACGAGCAGTTGGTCGAAGGTGCCCTGTTCGCGCTCCCGAGCCACGGACAGCCCCGTGAGGAGAATCGTCTGCAACAAAGTCAGAGTCCCGATGAGAGCCGGGATCATGTGCCAGCGAGTCTCGAGATTCGGGTTATACCATGCCCGCGGGATGAGCCGGATCGGCGGGCTACCCTGGCCGTGCTCCATTCGCCAGCCGGTATTGAATGTTTCGACAATTGTACTTATGTATCCCATCGCTGTTCCTGCCGTATTGGAATTTCGGCCATCGGCGATTACCTGCACGTTGGCTTGCAGGCCGGAGAGAAGCCTGCGCTCGAAATCTTGATCGATCTGAATCACCAATAAAGCTTTTCGCTCGTTAATCATCTTCTTCACATCCGCCACCTGATTTAGATTGGCTACGCGTTGGAATACACCCGACCCATCCAACCCCGCCAGCAGCTTCTGAGAGGCAGCGCTGCGATCCTGATCCAGCACTGCGTATGGAACGTCGTTCAAGTCGTAGGTCGCCACATATCCGTAGATCAGGCACTGGAGTATAGGCGGGATCAAAATGCTAAAGCGGCTGCGCGGATCTTTGAGAATCGCCAGTAGCTCTTTGCGCGTAAGCGCGAGTATGCGGAAAAGCGCGTCAAGCATCGTTTGCCTCAAGCCAATTTCTTCTGGGTCGCTCTTCGGGTCAGAACAAAAAAGAACACGGCCATGGCAGCCAGCACCGCTGCATTCGGCAGAATGACAGCCCAAATATCGCCTGCAAGAAAGATGGTCTGAAGCAACGTCACGTAGTACCGGGCCGGCAAAATATAGGTGATGACCCGGACCGCGGCCGGCATACTGCGCAAATCAAAGAGGAATCCCGAGAGCATCACCGCCGGCAAGAATGTAACCAGCAGCGCGATTTGGCTGGCAACGAATTGGCTCTTGACCGCAGATGAGATCCAAAGCCCAATGGCCAGCGCCACCAACAGGTAAAGCATCGATACTCCGGTGAGCACGGCCACTGAGCCACGAAACGGAACTTGGAAGAGAAACTTCGCAGCGAAAAGGCACAACGCTAGGCCGATCATACCCAGCGCGAAGTACGGAATAGTTTTGCCGAGCAAAATCTCGTCAGGCCGGACTGGCGTTACGAACAGGGACTCCATCGTGCCGCGTTCCCACTCTCGCGCCACCACCAATGAGGTAAGAAACGCGCCGATAAGTGTCATGATCAAAACGATTAGGCCCGGGACTAAAAAGTAACGGCTCTCATTGGTCTCGTTAAACCAGAGGCGATTCTGCACGGAGACCGGTCCGCTCAAGACCTCTTTCCCTTGAGCCGCACGGCGTGACGCCCATTGGTTGATGGCTCCCTGCGCATAAGTCTGAATAATGCGAGCATGGTTGGCGTCCACCCCATGAACGAGGATCTGCACTTCGGCCGTTCCAAGATTCAAGTTGCGGGCAAAATCAGGACGGATACGGAGAATGCCATCCACCTCTCGGGCAAGCATCAGTTCTTGTGCGCGCGGCATAGAGGTAAGCATCCGCGCGTCGAAATACTCTGATAGTTGAAAGCTTGCAGCCAGGTCCGTTGCCTCCGGCGAGGAATCTTCCAACACCACGGCCACCGGCACGTTATTGACGTCAAGCGACAGGCCGTAGCCAAAGAGCAGGATCAGTACCACCGGCAATACGATGCCGATCGCCACACTACTGGGATCGCGAACCATCTGACGCGCTTCCTTGCGGATGAGCGACGCTGTGCGGCGCATCCTGGCAGCCAACGAGGTTTGCTTTGATGCGTGGTCCACGGTCATGCCGCACCTTTCGGCGCTGTCCGGCTATTGGATTCGCGCGCCTCCTCGACGACGGCGATAAACGCATCCTCCATGGTCCGCTCTCTATCGTCTTGCGAGGGCGCACGGCCACGGATCTCTGCGGGCGTACCTTGAGCCAGAATTCGGCCCGCGTCCATGATCGCAATTCGGTCACAATATTCCGCTTCCTCCATGAAGTGAGTTGTGACCACCGCCGTTACGCCCTGCTCGGCCAGCGCGGTGATGCGCCGCCAAAACTCCCGACGAGCCAGAGGATCGGCGCCGCTAGTGGGCTCGTCGAGGAAAGGATCTCCGGCTCGTGCAACAGCGCCGCAGCCATCGCCAGCCGCTGCTTGAACCCGCCGGGCAGATTACCGCTCGGCAATCCAGCGAGCGATGCGAGATCAAACTGTCGCAAAGCCCAGTCGAGGCGATCTCGTTTGCGCGTGCCCCGCAGGTTGTAAGCACTGGCGAAGAATTCCAGATTCTCGGTCACCGAGAGCTGCCCGTAAAGCGAGAACTTCTGCGCCACGTACCCGATTCGCTGGCGCGCCGAAGCGCGCGCGCGACGCAAATCCACGCCGGCCACGCGCAACGTGCCGCTGGTAGCGGGCAGCAACCCGCAAAGCATGCGAAACGTGGTGGTCTTGCCCGCCCCGTTTGGACCGAGCAGCCCAGAAGATCTCGCCCCGCTGAACATCAAAACTGATATGATCAACGGCAACGAAACTACCAAACTGGCGGACTAGATCCCGGACTTGAACGACGGCGTCGCGCTCGGAAGACAAGGAGACTGGAGACCGGGAGACAGACTGGGAGACAGGGAGACTGGGAGACAAGGAGACGCCTTTTCCTATCTCCTTAGGTCCTTGTGTCCTTGTCTCTCGTCGTCCTGTCTCCTCGTCTCTCCTTGTCTGTCTCCTTGTCTCCTTGTCTGTCCTCTGTTGTAGTAGCACCATAAAGCCGTCTTCAAATCGCGCGGGCACGGGAGTCGCGACTACGTCATCGAAAGAAATTTCGCTACCCGCTGAAGAGTCAGTGTCGGCCGCACGCACGAACCGCACTCGGCCGCCCTCCGGCACCGCATCGATTACGCCCGGATGATCCAACAGGCGTGCCTGAAATTCCCTTGCCTTCCAGCCGGTAGGCGGCTCGGCAAGAAAAACCCGGCCTGCGGCCAACCGCGCACATCACTCGGGCGGCCCTGGGCCAGCACCCTTCCCTGGTGCATGACGATCACATGGCCGCATCGCTCGGCCTCATCGAGATAAGAAGTACTTAGCAGCACGGTAAGACCTTGATCATTGACGAGCTGTCGAATGATCTCCCACAGCTCGCGACGCGAAAGCGGGTCAACGCCCACCGTGGGCTCATCTAAAAGCAAAGTTCCGGCGCGCGGACCAAGCGTACAGGCAAGCCCGAGTTTCTGCTTCATCCCCCGATAACCTTCCGGCCAAACGTTGCGTGAAGGGGCCCAGCGCCGTCATCTCCATGAGTTGCGGGTAGCGTTCACGACGTTCCTCGGCCGTGACACCGTGCAAATCCGCGTACAAGTCCAAATTCTCTTGAACACTTAGGTCTTCGTAGAGCCCAAACTTCTGCGGCATGTAACCGATGCGATCTTGAACTTGCTGAGGATCGGCGGCGACATCGACACCCAGAATTTTCAACTCCCCGCCATCCGCGGTCATCAATCCCGCCGCTAAGCGGATGAGCGTAGTCTTACCCGCACCGTCCGGTCCCACCAGAGCCGTGAGCGTGCCGTGTTCTACCTCGAGCGAAACACCGTCGAGTGCCTGCACGATTTCCCCGGTATCACGACGGAATGATTTTTGAATGTCGCGACCGAGCAGTACTTTTTCATTGCTCTGATGACGTTCATCGTCGGTCCTCTCCGCGTAGACAAGGAGACTTGGAGACCGGGAGACAAGGAGACACCGACACTACAAGATGGGCGAGACAAGGAGACTTGGAGACGAAGAGACAAGGAGACTCATCGCGAGATTACCCAAGATTGAGGTTTGTTGATCATTGCGACGAGCATCCGGAGGATCTCGTCGTAAGACTTGATACAAAGCGACTGGCTCTGATCATCGCTCCAGGTAGCCGCACTTCATCGCGAATTCGATCCAGACCTGCGTTTCGGCAGCTTCGCTTTCGGCATCGGATAAGTTTGGCAATGAAAGCTGCTTTATACCGCCGCTTCCGCCAAGCTTCAGCCAGATTTGCACAGACCGACCGAGAAGACCGCCGGATCTGATCAGTGAGTGAATAGGTTTCTTCTTTCGGAAACTTCTTCGATTCCCGAAAGATCAACATCGCCGCATCGAACGCCTTTTTGTACACCTCAAGGTCGGTATGTTGTTGTATCTTCATCTCCGTCTCCTCTTCTCCTTATCTCCTTGTCTCCTGTCCCTGGTCTCCTTCCTGTCTCCTTCTCCTCGTCTCCTTGTCTATTCTTCTCCTTGTCTCCTTTCTCCTTGTCCTGTATTCAAATAGACCGTCGCCGGCATGCCGAGACGCAGCTCATCCGACGGATCCTTCACAAACACGCGCACCTCATAAACTAGGCTTGTCCGCAGCTCTTCGGTCTGTACGGCTTTGGGCGTGAATTCAGCGACCGGCGAGATAAAACCGACCCAGCCGTCGAAGCGGCGCTTGGGAAAGCTATCCACCGCAACCGCTGCAGCCATACCCTCACGAATTTTGCCCAGATCTGACTCTGAGACATAGGCGCGCACCCATTTTGGGTCGGTGATCGCCAGCGAGAACACCGGCTTTTGTGGAGAGGCCATGTCGCCCGGCTCCAATATGCGCGTGCGGACAACAGCATCCACTGGCGCCAGCAGCTGAGCGTCCACTAATTGTTGCCGCAGCAACGCCACCTGCGCCTCGTTAGCCCGCAGCCGCGCCTCGGCCTCGGCAATGTCTTCTTTGCGCGGCCCGATGACGGCCAGCTCCAGCGCCCGCTGATTGACGGCAAGTTTTGCCTCAGCCACTTGCAATGCGGCGTTGGCGCTATCGACATCCTGTTGTCGCACCGCCCGTCCGGCAGACATTTCGGCGGCGCTTTTGATGCGTTCGTACTGCTGGCGAGCGTTAACGGCGTCAGCTTTGGCGGACTCGACGTTGGCCCGTGCCTGGGCGATTTCTTCGGGACGGCTGCCGCTACGGAGCCGTTGTAACGACTTGCCGTTGAGCCGCGGCTTGTGCCTCGGCCTGGGCCACCTGCGGTTCCAAGCGTCGCGTGTCCAGCTGGGCAACAAGCTGGCCTTGTCGGACGCGATCGCCTTCCTGCACCAGCACCGCGGCAATTCGCTCGCTGTTGTTGAAAGAAAGCTGCACCTGGCGTAGGTCGACATTCCCATAGAGCGACAAGCTCGCCGCGGCGCGCTCTCGCGCCGATTGAGCCACCACCAAGCCAAGCCGGCCACCAGGCCGATCACGACGATCAACGCCACAACCCACACCGCGCGCTTCACACGTCACCTCTCTTGCCGTGCGCTCTATCTCCTCGCTCGTTATCTCCTTGTCTCCCGGTCTCCTTGTCTCTTTCTTCTTCCTGTCTCCTTGTCTCCTCGTCTCCCTGTCCGATCCCTGGTCTCCCGGTCTCCTTCTTCCTGTCTGTCTCTCAACCTGCCCTTTCTCCGTCAGCACGCCCTCGAGGACAACGGTAATGATAGTTAAAAACCCGCTCTTTGGGGTGAGACCGAGCTCTGCCATCTTCGGCGGATTCATAATCGCTTCCGTTGCGCCGAGAAGAATTTCGATCATCAATCGGGTTGAAATATCTTTACGAAAAATCCCTGCTCTTCGTCCTTCGTCAAGAATTTTGCCGAAGTAGCGTTGAATCACTTCCCGGCGCCGGCTTTGCACCAGCTGGAACATCTCCGGCGCCTCCCGGCGGATGTCGCGCACGAACGGCGGTTGGATTTCTTCCGCGTGGCGCTGCACGCAGGCAAGCAATTGATGCAGCGAATCAAGCACATCGGTTGAGGAAGCAGAGGCGATGCGCTCCAGGTCGGTCTCGATGCTGCGAAACTTATCCAGCAGCACCGCACGCAAGAGATCCGTCTTGCCCGCAAAGGACGCATACAGCGTTTTTTGCTCATCCCCAGCTCTTCCGCCAGGTCATCCATGGTGACGCTGCGGAAGCCATGAGCAAAAATGGCGCCGCGCCGCAGTGACAATTCTGTGAGCAGCCGGGTTTGTTAGCGGCGGTTCTGGCGCAGCAGCTTTGCTCCTGATTGGGCAATCGAACCATATACCTAGGAAACTCATTAAGTATTATCAGTTTCCACTTTTCACAGCAAGGACTCTGAGTTTGAAGCCAAATGGACCTTTCCTCTTCCTCCATCTCCCTCGAGGGCTTGAGATTCAACGAGGCAGAGGCGTGGATCCGCGATCTATCGCTCCATCGGGACGCCGCTTGGCGCAGCAGTGCGCTCCGAGCGGAAGAAGGAAGTGCGGTCTAAGACTTTCTCTTGGAACTGCTCGAGGTAGAGATAAATCACCGGGGTGATGAAAAGAGTAATGAACTGGGAAACGATCAGACCGCCGACGATAACCAGGCCCAGCGGCTGGCGCGAGGCGCCGTCGGCGCCGAAGCCAAGGGCGATCGGCAGCGCGCCAAAAACCGCAGCGAGGGTCGTCATCAGGATCGGGCGGAAGCGGTCCATGCTGGCATCGTGAATCGCTTTCTCGCGCGGACTCGCCGGCAGCCACGCGGTGAAGCGCGAAATCGACGATCATGATGCCGTTCTTTTTCACGATGCCCATCAGCATGAACATGCCGACAAAGGCGTAGAGCGATGCCTCTTGGCCGAATAAGTAAAGCGTCAGCAGCCCGCCCACCAGCGCCGTGGGCAAGGTCGAGAGCACGGTCAGAGGGTGGAGATAGCTCTCGTAGAGGACGGCCAAAATCACGTACATGACGAAGACGGCCAAGAACATGAGAATCGTCAGATCTCGAACGCGTATTGCTGAACGTCAGCGCCTCGCCCTGCAGGCTGGCGCGCACCGTGGGCGGCACGACCTCCGCGGCGGTCTTGGTGATAAAGTCGGTGGCTTCACCGATCGGCACGCCGGGCTTGAGATTGAAGAAAAGCGTGACGCTGGTGAACTGGTTGAGATGGTTCACCGCCTGCGGCCCGAGCGACGTGTTCCAGGTGACCAGAGCGTTCAGCGGCACGAGATGTTTTCCGTCGTCCGATTTGATGTACAGAAGCGAAAGATCCCCAGGCTGGGCGCGTGCCGAATCTTTCCGCTTCCAGGATAACTTGATATTGATCTTCAGGCTTCTTGATCAGGTAGAGATAATTCTGCGAGTAGGCGTTTCTGAGCAAGGTGAGTATGCGCGTCTCCGATACACCATACATTTTGGCCTGGTCGCGCCGGATCTCGATGTCGAGATTGGGCGTGTTGTTGAAGTAATCGGAGGAGAGGTGGCGAAACCCCGGGTACGGCCTCAGTCTTTCCATTAGCCTCGTAGCGACACGTCGTACACCTGCTGTTGGATTCACCCCCGACAAGGTGAAAGCGTATTGTCCCTGGTTTTGATTTGTCGCGCCGGTGCTGATCTCGAGCACCGGACGCGGCGCGCATGAACGGCATCACACCGGGAATAGCACTTAGCTTGCCCATTAAGCCGCCTGCCACCTCTTGAATGGGCGCTCGATCCTCGGGCGACTTGAGAAAGGCGAGAAGTAGCCCCTGGTTCGACGACAGGAACGCGTTGTTGCCCGTCATCGTGAAGGTTGCCGCAACGGCCGGATCCTGCCGGATCAACTCGTCAGCGCGGTCCTGGAGATCGCGCATCTCGCTCAGGCGATGAGCCTTCGCGGCCGATCATGACGCCCCAGACAAAGCTGCTGTCGCCCACCGGCAAGAACGCCTTGGGAACGACCATGAAAAGCCAGACCGTGCCCGCTAGGCAGACGACCCAGATCAACGCCGACACCCAGCGGAAGCGCAGGAACCACCAGAGCGATCTGCCGTATACGCCGAGAACGCGCTTCTCGATACCGCCGATCACCCGTTCCATCCAGGTTTTCTTGGCGCCTTCGCCGCGCTCCTTGAGCAGCCTGCGCGCACATGAGCGGCGTCAAGGTGAGCGACACCAACCCCGATGCGATGATCGCGATAACAATGGTGATGGCGAACTCGCGGAAGATGCGGCCCACCAAGCCGGACATGAAACACCAACGGGATGAAGACCGCCGCCAGAGAAATGGTCATGGACACAATGGTGAAGCTGATCTCCTTGGCGCTGTTGATTGTCGCCTCCAGCGCTTTCTCGCCGCGCTCCATCCGGCGCACGGTGTTCTCCAGAAACACGATGGCGTCGTCCACCAGGAAGCCGATGGCCAAAGTGAGGGCCATGAGCGATAGGTTGTCCAAGCTGTATCCCAGCAACTCCATCGCTATGAACGTAATGAGCAGCGAAAGCGGCAGAGCCATCGCCGGAATCAAGGTGTCCTTCGCCCGTCCGAGAAACATGAAGATCACCAACACCACGAGCACAAAGGCAATGCCGCAGGGTCATCTGCACGTCGATTACGGAGTGAATAATGGTCTGCGAACGGTCATAGATCGGCGTGAGCCGCACCGATCCGGGCAGTTCTGTGCTGATCATCGGCAGCAGGTCTCTGACGCTCTGGGCAACTTCCACGGCGTTGGCACCGGCCTGGCGATTGACCGCGACGACGACGGTGGCCAATGGCGGCGGATAGCCGCGCACCCAAAACCGCATATTGATCCGCTCGTCCTGAATCGAATTTACCACCCGAGCGACATCGCGCAGATAGACCGGCGAGCCGTTCTTGGTGCTGACGATTAAATCGCTGTAGTGCTCGGCGCATCATCCAGTTGGCCCTGCGGCCGAAGCAGCAAGGTGCCCGCCGAGTCATCGAACTGCCCCGCGCCCACCGTGCTCGTGCCGTTCTTGATCGCCGCCGCCAAGTCATCCACGGATATGCCCCGCGCCCACATGGCGGACGGATTGGCCTTGATCCGGATCGCCGATTTTGCGCCGAACACGCCGACGCTGCTCACGCCGGGCAGGATGCTGATGCGTTGGCCGACCTGGGTGCTGCCGTAATCGTAGAGTTGTCCCGGGGTCACCGAGTCGCTGGTCAGCGCGATGTACATGATCGGCTGGTCGTTGGGGTTGGTCTTGGAAAAGGTCGGCGGCGACGGCAGGTCGACCGGCAAACTGCCGGTTGCCTGCGCGAGATCGCCGTCTGCACGTCCGTGGCCGCCGCGTCGATGCTCTTGTTGAGCGCGAACTGCAAGCGTCATGCTCGCGTTTCCCTGGCTGCTTTTGAAGTAATCAGATCAAGCCCGTTGATCTGCATGAACTGCCGCTCGAGCGGCGTGGCGATGGCATTGGCCACCGTATCGGGACTGGCACCGGGATAGCTCACCTGCACTTGGATGACGGGATAGTCCACCGCCGGCAGATCGTTTACGGGCAGCCGCAAATAACTGAGGATGCCGAAGAGAATGACCGAGACGGTCAAGACCGTCGTCATCAACTGGGCGGCGAATAAACGGCTCAGAGAGATTCATGATTTGGTCTCCGCGTTTGCCGGCGCGGGCGTATTCTCGACCTTGGTCGGTTCTGCGATGCGGACCTTGCCGCCGGGCGTGACGCCGAGCTGGCCGGTGACAACTACTCGTTCGCCTGGAGTTAATGCCCTTATTAACGACCACCAGGTCGCCTTGCCGTTGCCCCACGGTAACGGGGCGCAGCTCAGCAGTGGAGTCTTGTTTAATCACGTAGACAAAGGGACCTTTAGCTGACATCTGCGGCGCTTCGGCTGAAATCAATACCGCATTTTGCTGCATGCCGAGAATCAAGCGGATATTGGCAAATCGGCCCGGCCAGAAGCGGCGATCCTCATTGGCGATCGTGGCGCGGAGTTTGACGGTTCCAGTTCCGTCCTGCACGGAGTTGTCAAGGAAGGTAAGCTTGCCGTCGCGGGGTCTTTCGGTCTCGTCAGACAGGCGCACCTCGGCTTTCAAGCGTGCCCTTCGCCATGTTGCGTTGCACCGACTGTAAGATCGTTCTCGGTGATGGTGAAGTCGGCGTAGATCGGATCCAAGCGCTGGATAACCAGCAAGGAGCCGCTGTTAGCCGTCACGACGTTGCCGAGGTCGACGAGCCGTTGCCCGGTCCGGCCGTTGATGGGCGAGCGAATCGTGCAGTAGTCGAGGTTGAGACGAGCGTTCTCAACCGCGGCTTGATTCTGTTTGACCTGGGCTTCGGCTACCTCAACGCGCGTTCTTCTTTGCGTCGTGGTCTTGCCGAGAAACGGCTCTCTGATCCGTGACGCTCGCGCACGCGGTCAAAATTGATCTTGGCCAGATCAAGCGCCGCCTTCGCCTGGCTGAGATTGGCCTCTGCCATATTGAGCTGCGCCTGGTAGGGCCGCGGGTCGATGGTGAAAAGCACCTGTCCGACTTTGAGGTCGGCCCCGTCAGCGAAATGGATTTGGGTAATCCGCCCGGACACCTGCGGCTGGATAGAAACCACTTCGCGGGCGACGAATTTGCCGATGGCATCAATATAGTGGGGAACGTCTTGTGTTACCGCCGCGGCGACAGTCACCGGTGCAGGCGGTCGTTCGAAGCGATGGCGGCGCTTTTTCTCGCAGGCGGCGAAGAGAACCACGCTGCCTAAAACTGCCAGCGCCCTGACGGAAATAGAAACCCATCTCCGCGGAGTTTGTAAGCCGCGAAACCTCACTTTTATGCCACGAGACGTTGGGGTACGGACCCACAACCTCGCTGTTTCTTTCGCGTTCCACCGACGGCCCGCTCCTGCCATTGCCTGAGCTCCGCGCCGGATATAACCTGGATCAAAACCGAGTAAGGCGCAGATCGAAGCGAACGAGAAAATCTCATTCGATTCATCGCCAAAAAGCCATGCTTCAGCCTCTTCGAACAAGATCTGTTTTTCTTATTTCATGGCAAGATGTTGTCCTGAAAACATCGGACGCCGTCTTCTAAAACCGCCAGCAGGAGCGCTTTTTCGGGCTCCAAAGGCGTTTTCCTGCGAAAATTCTCGATGTACTGTTCGGCCAGCAGCACGTCCGGCTGAAAGAGGGACGAAATTCTTTCGTCGCCGCCAGGGTTTGTTTGCACCGGTGTGTTCTCGGCGCGCTTCTTTTCGAATTTCATTTTCCTATCTCCTCAAGTAAAGAGTTAGTGGGCCTTCACTAACCTACTTCTAAACAACTATTGGGTCAGCAACGACAGCGCCTTGGGGTTGTAATAGCGCCTGATCGCCTGCTCCTTAAGGCCCACGCCCAATAACGCAAACCACACCGTTTGCTCAACCAAAGCTTGTCTTGAAACTTTATAATCCACCGCCGGCTGCTCGGGATGAAGATGGAGCATCAGAGCAAAAGCGATGTGATGCACCAACCAGGCTCTGAGATCATGGCGCAACGGAATTTCATGCATTTCTCCAGCCTTGGCCGCGGCTTTCAGGCAGGCCTCGAACTTGACGAGCCACGCCGGGAGCAAACTTCTTATGCGTTAGTTTTATGAAAGCCCCGTCGTCCAGGAGGCTGCGCACGCTCAAGCGATCCATGACCTTCTTGTTAGGGTCGCCTGCCCATCCCTGGACGAAACGGGCGACGACGAAATGGACCATGAAAAACCAGCGTCGAGGTGGATGGGTCCAAAGTCAAGATTCGCTTGAATTCCGCGAAGGTCGCGACCTTCGACGCAGGCATCGAGCATCGCCGCATAAAGCGACTCTTTGCTGGGAAAGTGTTTGTAAAGTAAGGCCTCCGAGACTCCGGCGGCTTTGGCCAGCTCCGTGTAGTCGTGCCGTCGAACCCTTTGTCCGCAAAACCCCGCGAACGGCATCGGCAATGGCCTGCCGTCGCTCCTCAGCAGAAAGTCGCCCGTTATGGCTCATATATCGGTTAGTTAGCAATTACTTACTTACTTGTCAAAGGGTTTTCGGGAGAAGTTTGCGTACCGAGAGATCACTTTGGTTCCAAATCGTTCAGAGGGGGTTCAATCATTCTGGCACGTTCGTAAGCTGGTCAAATCGGTTCACGGACCGGCCCCAGCCGCAACTGACCCCGTCGGTTCGGGATGACGCGATAGTCGTGCTGAAGGATCGGCATCGACGATCCCACCCATCGAACCTGGACCTTCGCGTTCACGGGAATGTCGACGTGAAATCGACAGAGCACGGCGAATTTCTGAAATCGTTGACCATCAAGTGAACGTTGAACTTGGAACTCTGAACCGCGCGATGGCCGGAACGGCTTGAGAATCGATGGCTGAACGGCTGGAACGTCTTGAACAATTGGAACCCCTTCCGAAGGAAAGCCTATTCCATCTCCGGACGAGGCGAAAACCGATGGCGGCGCTTCGGACTCCGGGTCACCCCTGCCACGGAAAGAAGACCGCACGCCCCTCGGCGCGTAGTTCCATGCACCACCGCGAAAGACGCGCGTATAGCAGTTACCACCATCTTCTTTCTTCCATGCCGACCCGTCCGTGGGTGCGCCTTTGTAATCCTCATGGTCGCAGTCCTCTACCCACTCCCACATTACCAGCAGTGTCGTAGAGTCCGAAAGGATTGGGCGGGAACGAACCCACCGGCGCAGTCACTTTGCTGATCCCACTGGCTACCGCAGCCAGCGCAATTCGCCATGCCGGATTTCATTTCATTCCCCACCAATAGACGGTTTCCGTTCCCCGCGCGTGGCATATTCCCACTCCGCTTCAGTGGGCAAACGGTAACCGCTTGCCTGCCTGCGTCGACAACCACTTGCCATATTCCACGGCGTCTTGCCACGAGAAGTTGATGACGGGTTGCCGGCCACGACCCCCACCCCCATCATTCGGTAGTTCTCGTTTTGTCGCCTGGGCAAATTTATCGTAGTCTTCGAAAGTCACTTCGTAACGGCCAACGGCGAAAGGCTTCTGGATTCTAACCGTGCGAACCGGCAGCGCGGATTTATCTCGGCCCTGAACATCCCCCATCTGAAACGACCCTGCCGCAATCACGACCATCGCAGGTCCTTCTCCCCACTCTTCAAGCGGTCGCGAAGCACTTTTGTGCTTGACGGAGCCTGGATTGAGCTTTTCGAGCTGTCTGCTCCCGGCTCGTACTTTTGCTCTGGCAACGTTGTCGTAGGTGAGGGTGGACGCAGGCCGGGATCTTCACTGTGACCTGTGGATGATAAACCAGATGATAACCGCAACGAGAATGCCAACGACCGCCGCGCCGCCAGCACAAAACAATCGTGTGTTTTGGACTCCATCAGGTTCAGGGGGCCGCTCTGGTTCTCGTACTCGCGAATCTGGTTTCCGTGGACGCGCGCGATCGGCCTTATTCTTCGATCTGTTTTTGTTTCTCTTCGCCAATTTTCCGCTATCCTCCGTAGCTGAATCAAATTCCGTCGATGGGCTAGAATACATCCAGCTGACATTGACTTGCGAAGTGCGCTAATGGCCGTTTGACTGCGGCGGTTGGGCCCACGGTATCTGCTCGATGATAGGAGAAATCGAAGGGCCGGAGAGCCCGAAGAGGTATGGCACTCCCGCCTCCTCAATGGAACTTAACGATCAGACGCGCGACCAAGAACCTCATGACGATCACTTTTTCTTCCAGGTTTCGGTTACAAACCGCTGGACTGAGTCTAGATCGCTTATAGCCGATGTCATCGATGAGCGTATACTTGGCTCCCGGTCTGATGCGAGCGTGGGGCGGGAGATCATCCTTCGAGATGTCGATCCTGAGCGAGTTTCTTCCGCCCTGGACAAGTTTTTGGTAGACGATTTGGCCTTCACGCGAGAGGAACCAATTGATAAAGACCTTCGCCGCGTTGGGGTGCGGCGCTCGATTGATCAAAGCGATATTGCCGCCGCCCGACCCTAGCAGGCCTCCTTCCTTGAATTTGTCGGTTTCGAATGCGTCTACCGGCAGGCCTTGCTTTCTCGCATCCCACAACCGTATTCGATCTGCGTTTTGCAAAGCCGACATGGCAGTATTTGCCTTTGCGCTACCCAATCCAAGAGTTGCCGAATATCGCGGCTCACGCCGAGATCCATTTCGGTTAGAAATCGTCGGACAAACTCAGGGCCGAGTTCCCTGTTGTGATACATGAAAACCAAGGGCTCCTGCGTGCCTCCGGTCATTGGCTCGGTCACAACCATCTTTCCTTTCCACTTGGGATTAAGAAGGTCCCAGTAGGATTTGAATTCCTGCGGGTTTAGCAGCGTGGTGTTATAGTGAAAATAATAAAGCGGTGCGCCGCCGAAGGAGAAGATATATTTGTCCTCGTCGTCCCCGTAGACGTGCTTTCCCTGCCACCATTTCGACTCGTCCAAAACTTCAGAGAGAATCAGTCTCGGGCTTGATCGGATCGAGGAGCCCCGTTTTTGAGAAGCCCGGACTGGGCTGAGCCGACGCCGCCGATGAGGATATCGGCAAGGTACTTTCCGCCCGCCTTTCAGACACGATTCTTGTTACCCGTTCCGATCCTCGGACGCTCACTTCGATCAGCTTGATGTCGGGAAAATTTTTCTGAAACTCTTGGAACACAAGCTCCTGACCGGGAAAGGTATAAAGGACGACTCTCCCTTCTTGTTTCCCCGCGCGGAGAACCTTCTCCCATTCTTCACGCTCGTCGGATGCCGCCATGATCGGGAAAGCAATTGCGAGAAGAAGGAGATAAGTAAAGGTGGTTAAGAATAACTTCATCGCATACTCGTCATTCGAGGCTGTAGGATGGATTGAGTCTTCGCAGCTGGCTCAAATTTTCCAGTGGCTATTCTGATTGTGTCGATCCAAAAGAGAACTCACCACGGAGGCGCTGAGTACGCAGAGTAAAGAGTTTTTGATCAAGAAATATTCCGATCTCTGTGAACTCTGTGCCTCTGCGGTGAAATAAGACTTGCTGCTTTGGTTGCCGCTCTGCTGCGTTAGGTTTTTGCGGTTAATGTTTTCGTCGGTCACCGCTGTGTGACGCCTTCGCGCAGCACCTCGTCGAGCAAGGTTTCGTCGATGAACTGAGCGGCACCGATCGGCTTATCTACTTTCTGCGCGGCGCGGGCGAAATCGATCAAAAGCTGATAACCCTCCACGCGATTTTTGCCGTCCGGGCTGAGCAATTCTAACAACTGTTTATAGGCGAGGGTGGCAACTTCTTGATCCATACCGAACTCGCGGACGATCATCTGGGTTGTCTCGGTACGATTCTCACGGATGTAATTCATGGCGCGCAGGGAGGCGCGCATGAATCGTTTCATCATAGCCGGCCGTTTTTTGATCTGGTCAACATGCGCGACCAGGCCCGTGCCGGAAACGTTTACGTAATCGCGGGTAGCCGCAAGCTTGGTGAAACCCTCCTTCTCCGCGCGCAGGCTGTGGGGAGCGCTCAACATCGATGCTGCAATCGTGCCAGACTTCAAGGCGGCATAGCGCTCCGGCGTCCCGCCCATGTTGAGAATGACAACGTCGTTTATCAGGCTGAAGCCCGCCCTGGATGAGAATCCGCCGCAGCAGGGTATCCACGAGTCCGCCGGGATTGAGTGATCCGATCGACTGCCCTTTGAGCTGTGCCAAGCTGCGGTATTTCGGTTGCGCGTAAAGACCTTGATCGACGTAAGCATTGAGGCTCATGATCACGCGCAGCGGCGCACCGGCGACAAACGCCGTCACCGCAGTGGTGCTACCCGTACCGAAGTCGGCGTCACCGGTTAACAACGCTTTAATATCGATCCCGCCGCGCATATAGACGACGCTGACGTTCAGCGCTTCTTTCTGAAAGAAACCTTTCTGTTTCGCCGTCTCTAAAATCGGAAAGTTGGTGATGGACTTGCTCGGGTAGCTGACGACGACTTTTTCGGCGGGCACTTGGGCTGGCACCGGACGCGCGTCACTAAGGCAAAAATGAATGCTGCTCAAAAATGTAGCCAAGATACGTCATCATCATGAAACGCCTTGAACATTGAACGTTCTGTTGTGTCGCTTGAACTTTTGAACGGCTGAACGATTTGAACGGCTTGAATCCATCCCAAGCCGCCGCCCCTCAACCCTGCCACAAACTGCGTATCCGCGACAAGATCTCAGTCGTTATTCTCGGCTGCAGTGCGCTGAGCCGCTCATCGACTTCCCGCGCGCACCGAGTCTTCGCATTCTTTCGGCCGTCGTCGGCCAGAGCGCTGGAAGCGCGACTCCCAAAGTGCGGTCCGGACGACGGCAGCGGGTAGATCGAGAGATTCAACCGCGTCCGCTACCTTCTCCTTGCCCAAGCCACCACGCACCGACGGCGACCACGGCGCCGACGATGAGGCCGATCAAGAATCCCACGGGCCCGGTGGTATGCAGTAACGTCGCAACGATCGCTACCCCTAGGTACTTGCCGAGGCCACCGCTGACGGTGGCAATGGCAAGCGCGATCGAGGTTCCAACCGATAGGCCGATCGCACTGGTAAATTGTTGGGAGATACCCATATCCGTACTTCCGCCGGTAGTGATTCTCATCCCGCCAAGTACCGCTTGCGGCTTCTTTGAGAACCATGAAATCCGTCCCTAGACTTTTTAGGACCTCGCCGACGCGCTGCGATAAGGTGCTCTGAAATTCGGACAAGCGAGTTTCGGCGACATAAGACTCGATTTGCGGGACAAAGGCTTCCGAGAGCAACCGTATCTCGGACTTCAGTTCTGAAACTTTTCCGCCCTCTTCCTGAATTGCCGCAATCGCGGAACGATGCGCTCCTCATAGAGCTTCTGGCCGACGAACGCCGCGACGTCCTCTGGAGAACCGTTTCGCCCCGTTCGCGACTTCTTTCTCAATCAATGCGCGCACGGGAGCTTCGATGACCTCGCCATAATAGGGGTCCAACCTAAGGCCGATGTCGCCGCGCCGCCGCTTGATATTTCTCCATTGCCACGCGGCCAGCGCCGCCCGCGGAATCAAGATTATGAGCAACACCGTAATGGCGAACAGATGAATCCACGCGGCCGCTTTGTCGCCTTGCGGTGAAAGCAGGCGGGCGACATCGATCTCGCTTGCCAGTCCAAGACCGAGCAGGTCGGATACTAAGAGACTCGGACCAAAGAGAAGATGGACAAACTTAACGACGGACGATTCGCCCGTAATGAACGTGCTGCTCCAGATCGCTTGATAGCCTTGAAAAAGTCCCTGGAAATACATGCCCGCCACTGCCCCGGTGGCCAAAAACAATGCCCCCAAATGAAGCATGACTTCCCACCGCGCAACCACCAAAGGGGCGGCAACGGCGTACCAGTTGACACTAAAGCGGCTGACGACATCCGCTAATTTCTTTTTTTCGCCCACACCCATGGCGACTCGGTGAAAAAATGCCAGAGCCCGGGCATGAAAAATTGCACCAACCGGGAAATATTGATCTTAGCTTCCGCTCCTGCGCCTGGCGGGATTGTTCGTCGGCTGTTTGGCGCCGGCAGGGTTGGAAGATGACGAAACAGTCAGATGTTTTTTCGCGGCTTGGCCAAGAGCGCCAGGAAAAGTACCAGATAGACAAATAGATTCCACGCCACGAGCAACAGCACCGGGTTGCGGACGACGTGGATTTTCTCCGCCGGCCCGAGCAAATTCGTTGCGAAGCCCACGACCAACGCGATCAAGCATATGGGCAAGGTTAGCGGCGTCGGTAGCGTTGCCAGATGAATAACCGATTGGTAAGCGGACGAAAGATGATCAAACAGAAATTGCGCCCGCGCCTTGACCCAGCCCAGGCCAGGAGCCATGTTTCTCGCGGCGGCAAAGGCATCGACCAGCAACGAATCTGAAAAGAAATTTCGGTCGCACTCCTCGATGGAACGAATCAGAATAATCTTCGCCGCTGCATCTTCTGTCAGAGCCATATTATGTAAGTTGGGCCGGTACGTTCAGGACACGCGATTATAGAGTCGCCGGGCAGCGGCATATCTACGAATACCCGTTCCTATGGCGGCGCTATCGTCGGTTCAAAGTTGTTGCTCGCCAGACGCGCGAATCCGCCTCATGCTCGCAGCAAATCCTTCCAGCGCTGTCTGCACGCTACGGCGATGTGCAGTCTTTCCAGGTGCTGTTCCAATTGCTTCGCCCCTGCTTCACCGGGTGTCGGCTGAAAAATTCTCGCACGTCGGCCTCAAGCTCGGGAGTAACCAGGCCGATGATGCCCTCGCACATACGCGGGATGGAGTTATCCGGATACTTGTTGAGCATTTCATTCCCAATGTTGCTTTCATAAAGGACCACGCCTTTGCTCTTGCGTTCTTCATTGAGGAGAATTCCGCGCATGAGATAGGGCGCGTTTTGCGTGCGCACTTCGCCGCTAATGGTCATCTGCAACGTTCGGTCGATCAAGTCCGGCTGGCGGAAGGCTCCGAGAGCGAAAAGATAGCGCGTCTCTTCCTGCGGGGTTTGAGCGTTCTTAAACCTGGAGTAGAACTTGTCATAATCCGCGCCGGTGCCCGGTATGAGCGACAATCGATACCAACGCCGGAACCAAGTTGCGCTCGACGGAGGTTGGGTCCTTTTCGTATTGAGCGTATAGTTCCCGCGCACGCTGTTGGCACGCTTTGTCCTCAGCCACCGTACCGAGGGCATTGATCAGGTCGCCCCGCAGTTGCCGTTCGAGCTCCGTCTCGCCTTCTTTCGGAGACCAGGTAAGGCGCTGGAGCGCCGGGTTAAAACGGCGCGGATCCGTTCTTGAAATAGCCGCTCCTGTACGTCATCCAGGATTCGGTGCAGATGGTGACTAGAGATGATCACCATGCTCAAACGTTAAGATCGGTCTCATCACGAAGCAGATCGATCAAGTCCAGGTAATCTGTCAACGACGTTAGACCGGCCATGGTCGTTGCCCAGGTATCGTTCGCCAGGTTGAAACGTTCCACTGCCAAAAGATTGGATTGCAGTTCTCGCTTTACGGCCGTCATCAATTCCGAACTGTATCGCACACGAGTAGAACCCGTGGCCTCCGGCGTTCACCACAACCCAATCGAAATCCTCAGGTAATTCGATGCGGAGTTCTTGATCGGTCAAAGAACGGTCTTACTTAACCATCCCCTGTTTCGTGCCCGCACGAAGAAAAACCGGCACGTGAAATTTCCGATCGGGTTGTCACCGTCCTGTAAATAACGAAAAATGCGCTGCGAGAGAATGAGGTCACTTTTCTTTCTTTCGACGCTGATCAACGGGTAGCCCGCCTGAAAAATCCACGAATCCATGAGCGCACGCGCGGGCTCTTTGGTAGACTCTTCCACCGCGTCCCAGAGATCCGTCGTTTCGGCATTGGCATACTCGTGGCGGCGCAGGTAGAGCCGGATACCATCGCGAAATTTATCCGCGCCGAGATACTGTTCGAGCATGCGCAACACCGAGGCGCCCTTCTCGTAGGTCAGCACGTCGAACATGCCGGCGGCCTCTTCCTGGTCTTTCCACCGGAAACTCGATGGGACGCGTGCTCTTGAGACCGTCGACCTGCATCGCCGCCGCGCGCGATACGGTAAAACTGTCCCAGCGCCGCCATTCGGGTTTCCAGGCGTCCACCGCGAGCATCTCCATGAAAGTGGCAAAGGCTTCGTTCAGCCACAGCCCATTCCACCACTTCATGGTTACCAGATCGCCAAACCACATGTGGGCGTTCTCGTGGGAAACCACGTCCGCCACCCGTTCCAACTCCGCCCGCGTCGCTTTTCCCTCGTCGACCAGCAGAGCGGTCTCACGGAAGGTAATCGCGCCGAGATTTCTCCATGGCGCCGGAGGCGAAATCCGGAATCGGCAATCAAATCCAATTTGTCGCCCGGGATAAGCGATATCGTAATAGCGGCTGAAAAAGGCCAGCGAGAAAGCAGCCAATCTCCTGGGCCAACTTGGCCGAGATGGCCTTTTCCCGGTACTGCCCACACCCGCAACGGGGCGCTTGCCCACCATGACCGGATCCGCACCCTCGAACTCGCCGACAATGAAGGCGACAAGATAAGTGGACATCTTGATGGTATCGGCGAAGACAACCTCTTTTTCCCGGTGCCCGACAGAGGAGCTCGCGGAGAACCCGCGCGTTGGAGATCGCCGTCAAGGATTGGTCCACTACCAGAGTCACCTGGAAAACCGCCTTGGACGCCGGCTCATCCCAACAGGGAAAAGCCCGCCGGGCGTCGGTGGATTCGAACTGCGTCGAGGCCAACGTCTTTTCCCGTCCGTCGAGGTCTTTGTAGGTGCTGCGATAAAAACCGTGAAGTTTGTCGTTCAAGATACCAGAGTAGGTAATCTGCGGCTCCCACCGCCCAGGATTTAGGGTTTCAGGGAAGTTGAAGGTCGCTTGCTCGTTCTCGATGTCCAAAGCCGTATTCCCCGCACCACTTTGCCGCCGGGCCTTTGATCGAAACGGCTTGGAATTCAAGCTCGGCTGCGTTGACAATAATTTGCCGGACCGGCTCGATGATTTGAATAAGAACTTTTTCTTCGCCCGTAAACGTCGCCGTGGAAAGGTCCGGCGTAAGTTTGATCTCGTACCGTTCGGGAAAGACGGTGGTGGGCAGTCTGTAAGGCTTTTTGTTCTGGCATTGGAACTCCTAAAGGGATTTCTTTCGAAAACTATAGAAAGCCACGAGCCCGGAGGCAATAGACTGAGCGACCTGCGAAGCAGTTCGAAACGTTCAAACCGTTCCAATCGTTCAACGGGAACAGGATGTTCAAGGTTCAACGTTCCGGGTTCAGGCCGTTTCAACCGTTCCGACCTTGAACATTGAACTTTGAACGTTGAACTCCGTAGTCCACGATTCGTCACTCGCGGGCCGCGCAAAACATCGTCGAGCAGAGATTGCCGGCGCCGCGGTTGGTTTGCCGTTGGCATTGACAAATATTCCCAGGGAATAGTCCCGCACCAGGAGCGTTTTACTCCGGACTTCGTAGATTTCATGAATCCATGCGCCGCGTACTTTGCCGACCTCGCAAATCCAGCTCACGATCTCGATCTCATCGTTGTCGCGCGCAGGACTAAAATACTCGATCTCGTGGCCGCCCTGGAAAACCATCCAGTCTCCCGCGCGCAACTCCTCCAGCGGATGGCCGGCCAAGCGCATCGCGTTGTAGTAAGCCTGCTCGATCCAGTTGAAAAAGACCGTGTGGTGAACCCGCTCGAGGGGATCGAGCTCATAGCTTTGCACCTGACGCCGGTAACAATACTGATAGCAATTTTCCACCGTACGTGACTTGTAACCGCGAATTCCGAGGTCCTCTTTTCGCCTCCCGGAGAAAGGGCGATCTTGATTTCTCCCGGTAGACGCACCGGCCGCCCGCTTCTCGAATCTATGTAAACCCAGAGCGCCCGGCCGCGCGCGACCCGCGCTCCGTCTATAGTACGCGTGACGTCGTATTCACGGATGCAGGTGGATCTGCTGCACTCGGATATCCAGGTCGTCACTTCAAGCTCGTCGCCGTAACGAACCTGCAAGTAATAGCGGATCTCCAAGCGGCGGATCACCCAGGCGACGCCGCGCTCTTCATACCACTGAAGCGAATATCCGGCGTCCGCTGAAGCCTGAATGGCGGCTTCCTGCATGTATTTAACGCAGACTGCGTTGTTGAGATGTCCGAAGGAGTCCAAGCTCATCATGGCGAACACGGAAACGGTAGGCAAAATCGCGGGCCATCGGTAACTCGTGGACGTTCATTCCGAAACAACTATCACGCTTCCGCTCGAAGGGTTTCCAGCGCGGAGCGGCGGAAGATTCCCCAACAACCCAAAGCGCCGGCGAGCACCGTGATAACGGTGACCAGAATTGGCACCGAAACCACGGCCCCAACCGAAACAGCGGCCGCGGTTTTGAAAAAGTAAAGCTCAGCGCCCAGCTCGCCAGAATGGCAAGCAGCGCGCCGGTCACGGCGGAAATCAATCCCAAGAATATATATTCCGCAATCACGCTGGTGACAATTTGCCGTCGCGGGGCGCCGAGAGTCCTCAGCAAAATACTTTCCCTAACGCGCTGGGAACGGCTACTGAGGACGGCGCTGGCAAGCACGGCGCAGCCGGTGAGGATGGTAAAAGAGCGACGACGCGAATCGCGTCGGAGACTCTGCCAAGTATGGAATCAAGAGTATTGAGGACAAGGGTCAAATCGATTACGGAGACGTTGGGGAAACGCTCCACGACGGCGCGCTGAAGACTCGCGGAGGCGGCGGTGGACTCGGCGCGAGCCACCACGGCATAGAACTGGGGAGCATTCTCCAGCACGCCCTCCGGAAAAACCACGAAGAAGTTAGGTCTGCACGCGCTGCCAATCGACTTCCCGCAGGCTGGCGACCCGAGTTCGCAACGGAACCCCTTGGATCTCGAACTCCAATGAATCGCCGACACTGACACGCAGTGTTTCCGCGATACCCGTCTCGAGAGAGATCGGTATCGGTTGCGAGTCGTCATCGACTTTCCCTGCCACTTTCCCGCGACGATCTGCTCGGTGCCGGCGAGCCGGCTCCGATAGGTCGAGCGATACTCCCGGCGCAACGCCCACGATGGAATCCTCGAGCTGGTATCAGCACGGATTTCTTCGACTCTTCGATCTTTGACCGCAGATAGTCGCATGGTCACCACCGGCACCTCGGCATAAAGGCCGAGATTGAAGGATCGAACCAGCTCCGCGATGCCTCGTCGCTGTTGTTGCTGCACGTCGAAGAGCACCAGATTCGGTTCTCCCCTTGCCGCTTCGTTGCACGACCTGGCTCATCAACGCGCTACGAACATTGTAAAGGGTGACGAGCAGAAAAGTCCCCAAACCGATAGCAAGCATCACTGCGGTGGTCTGATTGTTGGGTCGATGGAGATTAGCCAACCCCTGACGCCAGGGAAAGGACAAAAATCCCGGGGCGACCTTGCTCATTAGAATCGCCACACCTCGGGCCACGGCCACCAGAAGTCCGAACGCGAACATCACTCCTGCGGTGAACCACAGGCCAAAGAGCCAGCTCGCTGTAGTGGTCACAGCGAAGCCGGCGACCGCCGCCAAGATCGCAAGGAAAACCAACCAGAGTAGCGGATCCCTGTAGCGTTGGCCCGCTTCATAGGAGGAACGAAGGGCAAGCAACGGCGAGATCTTGCGGAGAGGCAGCAAGGGAAAAAGAGAAAACAGCAGCGCCGTGCCCAGACCGACGAGCAAACCGACGACGATCCCAAGAGGCGCAATGACCATCACGGCATTCACGGGAAGAAAGTCTTTGAGCGCCACGGGAAGCAAAAAGCTCAAGGAGGCACCCAAAAGCGCTCCAACGATCGAGCCGCCGAGGGTTAGCATCAGCACTTGAATGAGATAGACCATTACGGTTTCAGTCGGGTTGGCCCCAATACAGCGCAGCACCGCCACTGAAGCGGTTTTTCTTTGGCGTAAACGTGGACGCCGCTGGCGACACCCACTCCGGCAAGCAACACGGCAACGAAGACCGCCAATCTTAGATATCGGGAAAGATTTTCCATGGCAGCCGAGATGGCGGCCGTACGCCGGCTCACCGTGTCGGCCTGCAGCTGCAGGCGCTGCAAATCGGGGGAGATGCGCTGCACCAGTTGGTCGGCATCCGCTTGAGCATCCAGCTTGAAATACACTCGGTAGCGAACCAGGCTTCCTCTCTGGATAAGTTGGGTGCGGTCTAAATAAACGATGGGAATGTAGACCCGCGGGCTGATCAAAGAAAAAGCCAGAGTCTCTCCGGGAATCTTGCGCAGCTTCCCCGCGATGCGAAACTCCTGGTCGCCGATTTTCAACCGATCCCCGATCCGTGCGTTGAATTGCAGCATAACGTTTTCATCCACCAGCGCATTCGGGCCATCCTGAAACTGTTGAACTGCCGATGGAGGTTCCGTCTCTAACACCCCGTAATAGGGAAACTTTCCGCTAATGGCTCTGACCTGAACGAGACGGGAAGCGCCGCTGCCGGGAAAGTACGCCATCGAAGCAAACCCGATCTGGCGCGATTGATCGCCGCCGAGCGCAGCAATCAGCGCTTCGGCTTCCGGAGAGAAGGGCTCCCGGCTGTCGATTGCCAAGTCGGCGCCCAGCAGGCTTTTCGATTGCGTCCGAATGCTAGACTGCAAATTATCGCGGAACGAGAAAGCAACGACGATGGACGCAACTCCCAGGATGACGCAAGAGATGGAGAGCAGCAGCGGCTTCATCCCATGCCGGGCGTCCCGCAGCGCCATGCTCCAAACCCATTTTCTGAAAACCGTTCGCATAAACCTTCAGCTCGTAGAAATATTTTTTTGCGCTCCATGATCGCCCACCAGCCTGCCGGCTTTCAGGCTGAGCACGCGGCCGGCCTGCCGGGTGAGATCCGGATCGTGGGTCACAAGCACAAGCGTCGTGCCGGTTGTGGCATTGAGTTCAAAAATCAGCCGCACGATCTCCTTCGCGGTCTCCGCGTCGAGGTTGCCCGTGGGCTCGTCGGCGAAAAGAATCTTCGGCCGGTTCATGAATGCGCGAGCGATGGCGACCCGCTGCTGCTCTCCGCCGGAAAGCTGGATCGGATAGTGATGCAGGCGGCCTTCGAGGCCGACCCGTTGCAGCAGATCTGCGGCGCGGCTGCGTGCATGATTTTCACCGCGGATCTCCGCCGGCACCATCACGTTTTCCAGAGCGGTCAGTGACGGCAGCAACTGGAAGCTCTGGAAGATGAAACCGACGAACTGGTTGCGGATTTGAGCCAGCTCCTTTTCGTTCGACGCGTGCAGTGCAACTCCATTGAAGACCACCGATCCTTCACTGGGACGTTCAAGACCCGCGCAGATAGCGATCAGCGTCGTCTTCCCGCTTCCTGAAGGGCCGACAATCGCGCAGGCGCTTCCCGCCTCGATGGCAAAGGACACATCGCTAAGGACGGCAAGGGTTTGTTCTCCGCTCTTAAAAAACTTGCGCAAATGCTCTACGCTTAAGATGGTATTGTTAGACATGCCCGATGCTTGATGGAAATTAGATGCGGCAGGAAATACTGCAAGATGATAAGGTCAGATCGCCACACTGTAAGTAACTTTAAGATTTTTATGACACGTACACAACTCACCTCGCAGTTCTAGCGGATTATTTTTCTTGCTCTTTGCTTTCTGATATTGCGGGGATTGTCCATGGCCGCACCGGCACCACGGGTCATTTTGTTTTTGGGAGACAGTATTACAGCCGGCTATGGACTCGATCTGGACCAGGCCTTTCCAGCATTGATCCAGGAAAAAATCGATGCGAAAAGTTGGAATTTCAAAGTCGTCAACGCCGGGCAGAGCGGCGATACCAGCGCCGGCGGTTTAAACCGGCTCGACTGGCTGCTGAAAAATAGGGTCGATATTTTGATTCTCGAACTGGGCGCCAACGACGGATTGCGCGGCTTACCGGCCGAAACGACCAGAAAAAATCTTCAAGCGATCATTGATCGTACTAAAGGTAAGTATCCTGAAGCCAAGGTAATCGTCGCGGGCATGAAGGTTCCACCGAACATGGGCGGCGACTACGGCCGCAAGTTCGAGGCAGTGTTTGCCGACTTGGCAAAAAAGAACAAAGCCGTGCTCATCCCTTTTGTGTTGGAAGGAGTGGGCGGAAGTCGCGAGCTGAACCTGGCCGACGGCATTCACCCAACGGCCAAGGGGCATGAAATCGTCGCCGACTAATGTCTGGAAGGTCCTAGAGCCTGTCCTGCGATCGCTCGCCGGAACGTAGGCAAATCGCGAAGATGGGTATTTGCGGCAGCACATCCAATGAGCGCAACGCCAAGAGCAAACAGCTCTTTGACTAAAAGCCCTAACCCGACCCAATTACGATGACAGCTTGTTGGGCCGTCCAATAATATGAAAGATCATGTCGGTTCGTGTCGTTAGACTTGGTACACCGCGTGATCCTGATGAAGGCTTGCGCATCGGTACTGTTCGCCGACCGCCGCGCAGGTGTCCGCAAGGAAGACTATGCAGCGCGTGACTATTTCGATGTCTGGCTGCCGGAATTGGCGCCCAGCGCGCCACTCGTGTCGTGGGCGCTCTCGGAGCCGTTTACTCCAAACGCTTGGCCGTCTACCGGCGGCGGTATCGGCGAGAGATGCGGCAGCCGGCTGCTCAGCGTCTCATCGCATTGTTGGCTGTCGCTGTCGTCACGAGACAAATTTTCTGTGGGATGCTACTGTGAAGACGAGACCCGCTGCCATAGGTCCTTGCTAAGGGAACTCCTGTTCGAGCAAGGCGCAGAGTTTGTTTGATAATTGGGCGATTGTTGTATCTGCGATATCGATGCCTCGTCAAAGATATTGCACCAGACCCAAAATTGGGTTCTCATAACACGCCGGTAGCGAAACCCGGCCTAGAAGAAAGGAACGGAAGCCGATGTTGGTCAACCGCCGCACTCTTACGTATCGAGTGGGTCAGTGCGATCCTGCCGGGATCGTGTTTTATCCACAGTACCTCATTATCTTCGACACCAGCACCGGATGGCTGTTCGAGCGCACCGGCTTAAAGCCGCTCGCCATGCGTAGGAAATATGGGATCGTCGGTATGCCGATAGTAGAAGTGGGAGCTAAGTTTGTTATGCCGTGCCGCTTCGATGACGAGGTCGTCGTGGAGAGCGAGGTCAGCGAATGGGGACGAACGAGTTTCACCGTGCGCCACCGAGTGCTGAAGGAAGGCCAGCCTGGTGGTCGAAGGCTTTGAAAAACGTGTTTGGGCTGCACCGCATCCCGAGCGGCGGGCGCGATCCAAGCTCAGCCAGTCCCCGCCGAGATCATTGCGAGCCTCTCTGATCCGACAGGCGCGACAACTGTAACGTCCGAAGTCAGCACTAAAGGCCGCGGCGAAACCTAAGAGGAATGGCGATGCGAGTCGCAATCGTCGGCGCCGGACCTGCCGGTCTTTATCTCGCCTACTTGCTCAAGCGCAGCAAACTTAAAGTCGAGGTTGAAGTTTTTGAGCAAAATCCAGCCGATGCCACATTCGGTTTCGGCCTGGTCTTCTCCGAGCGGGCACTCGAGTTCCTTAACGATGAGGACCCCGACACGTTGGCGGCGATCCGGCCGGCTTCTTGAGCACTGGAACGACAGCATCCTCGTACACAAGGGCCAGGAAGTCCGCATCGACGGCATGGGCTATACCGGCATCGGCCGCCTATGGCTACTGCAAATCTTGCAGGCAAGAGCACGTTCCGTAGGTGTCGAGCCCAACTACCTCCACATGATTGATGACCTGGAAACCTGCGGAGATGCCGATCTCATCGTCGGCGCGGATGGTGTGAACTCGGTAGTGCGGCGTGGCTACGAAAACGTATTTGGCACGACCGTGACCTATCTAACCAACCGCTTCGCTTGGTTCGGCACCGCCAAAGAACTTCGAAGCCTTGACCCACACTTTTGTCAAGACCGAGCTTGGCCACTTCAATGCCCACCATCACCCCCACGCCCCCGATATGAGTACCTTCGTTGTCGAGGTGGACGAGCCGACGTTCTTCCGCGCGGTTTTGACACGATGGACACGGATCGGGCCAAAGCAGCCTGCGAAGAGGTCTTCGCGGAAACACTCGACGGCCATCGCTTGGTGTCGAACAAATCGATCTGGCGGCAATTCCCAAAGTTTGGAATGAACGCTGGTCCATCGGCAACCAGTGTGCTCGCGGGCGATGCACTGCACACGGCACATTTTTCCATTGGCTCCGGTACTCGGCTGGCGATGGAGGATGCCATCGCTCTGGCAAAGGCGCTGGAGCAGCATGCTGCGGATGTTTCAGCCGCGCTCGCCGCCTATGAAGAAGCGCGCAAGCTCGATCGTTACCAGGCTGGTAACGGCGGCCAACGCCAGTGCCGCCTGGTACGAGCGCTTCGCCGAGCACATGGCGCTCGCGCCCATGGACTTTCGCAATGAGCTACATCACTCGTTCCGGCCGGGTCGACTTAGAGCGCTTGCGCCGTAGCTCGCCGGCAATTCGTCGCCGCCTATGAAGCCAGCCGCACCGGATAGTTTCGCTTGAGATCTGTGAACGGTAATCGGGAAGCCAACGTCGATCTATCTGGTGCGACTGCGGCGAAACAACATGGAATCGCGTGAATGGCAACGTGGAGCACAACGACTCGCCTGTTGACTGAGCTGGCATTGAGCCAGCGTGCGCGGTCGGAAGCCGCAGCGGGCGATCCCATATACTGTCTGCGTTGATATCCCGGATGAAAGAGTACGCTACTATCATGCGGCGAGAAGGGGGTATCCATGGATCCGTAATAGTGATCGGCGCAGATCACGTGACAGACAATGACCCAGGGCAATAATCGAAACGGCCATGTGCGCGCTTGTCTTGGTTTGAAGCGGCCCTCGATGGCGGGTTCAAAGGCGACCACCTCCAGTTGGCATGTTTTCTCTGTCGTTCCGTCTCGTGGTCTGTTCTGGATCAACCCGGTGTCGGCTCAGTCCACCGGGACGCTTGAGGATCTATTTGGCCCGGCATGGAGAAACAGACTGGAATGCCGAGCGCCGTCTTCAAGGGACGCGAACCGATACCGCTCTGAACTCGACGGGCCGGCAACAGGCAGCCAAACTTGCAGAGCGCCTGAAGGGAGTCCGCCTGGACGCGGTCTACTGCAGCGGTCTTAGTCGCAGTCGAGAGACCGCTGAAATCGTGCGCGGTGAGGTCCCGCTGAAGAGCTTGGCTGGATTAAACGAGCGAAATCATGGGAAGTTCGAGGGGGCAAAGGTGGATGGAAGTGATCCGCGGTGACCGAGAAAGAATGGCGGCAACGACGTCGCGATCCCGACGATGAGCTCGATGGAGGAGAGTCGTTGAACCAGTTCTATGAACGTGTTCCGCACCGCTCTCGCAGCCATTCGGAGCGAACACAATTCGGGAACGATTCTCATCGTTGGCCATTCCCTTACGAATCAAATGATTCTCCGAGCCCTTTTGGGTCTGCCCATGCAGAAGGCCACTTCGATCCGGCAATCTAATGACGAGCTTTACTTAATCGAACTCGACGCTGGTAATCCCCCGCGCCTCTGGAAATCGTGATCACAGAAGCAAATCTCGGCGACCTGTGAAAGCATCGCAGCGGCACATCACTGCGACTAATCGTTCAAGATCGACTATCGAGGCTTCCTTCGGACCACCAGCCGCTTGCCCGTTGATAAAATCTTCACACACTCGATGGCAACCACCAGGCTTTGGCGTCTTATTTCTGCCAAATTATCTGGATGGGATATAAGCTCGGCTTTATGGAAGGGAACCTGTCCGGGTGAAAGAGCAAGACTTAAAAGGATGCTCGCCTATTCTGTCTCTCTAATTTAGAATCAATTTATCTCCTCTAAATTCTCTGCCGAAACGTTTCACACAATTTCTAATCGCAATATCTTGTATGTGCGTCCTGAAGTCACCGCGTTTTGAATAATCCAAGCCCGATTCCACATTACTTGGATCATCGTCATAAACATCCGAAGCGACTTCCAATAAATGCTCTAAAAGCTCGGGCCGCTGCTTAAAATATTCGAAGTATGCGTCTTCATAGAGACGGCAGGCCTCCTCGTATTCAAGATAGTTGCCTTCCACGAGCCAAATCGTTTGCCAATTTCCTTTGCCGTATCGAGCATCCCGCTCCGCCCAGAGATCATTGCGGCGTTTGCCGACATATCCTGGCGAAGAATTATCAACCAACTTCCACTCTTCTTGGCGCAACATAGAGGATTGGCCAGATATTAGTCTGGCTTCACTAGCTTAGAAAAAAGAACCGATAGCAGCTTACCGACGGACTCATCGATGACTCCGCGGAACGCGTTGGTTTCCTCTATCGTAATATCACCCAGGGTCTGGTCGGAGATGACGAACAAAGCCGCCATTTTAAGATCAGGATGGTTTTCAGCAAACCTTGCCAGATGAAGCCCTTCTATATCGACTGCGGCTACCGACTTTGCCTGCCAATCCAAGAGCACGGCTTGAGTTTCATCAAAGAGAGATTGTACCCAACCCTGCTTTTTGTCTGCGTAGACATTGACCAATGTTTGCCAGCGTCCGGCAAAAAAGCGCGAGCGAAATTCTTCTCAAAAGATACGGCGTTATTGTGGCGGTCGACAAACTCATTGGGAATCACCACATCGCCGATCTGATAGTCCGCGATGGCCCCTGCCATTCCCAAGTAAAGCACTGACGGGCGCCCTTCTGGTAAAAAGCATTCAAAATAATCTGCGCGTCATCGCCGTAGACATTCCGAGCCACGACTATCTTCTGCTTGGTCGTCGGATGGGTAAAGAGATCGATATCCACTCCTTCCTTCACAAGAGGGCTTTGACGCCAATTTTGCGCGAGCAAGCTCTTCGACCAGTTCCCTTTAAAACCAAAAGAGCCAATCCTCTGGATTCAGTCGTAGGGAGGTTCCCTGCGAATTGAACACAAACAGTGGCTGCGCTTGCCTCGACTCAACCAAGCGATAGTTGGAAAAGACATGAGTACGTTGAATTTGACAAAGGACGTTGGCCTGCCGGTCGTTACCCCGAACACTGGTTAGGACCACTCGATAGGCGAGGGCTGCGATTTTACCGCGAGGTAAATGTCGCGATGAAGCTGGCCTCGCCGGCTTTGAAGAAAATAGAAAGTAGTGTAGCCATCGCGCTGGTGAAATTCTTAATGCCTCTGCGAGGGGATGGTTGTGCACGTACAGGTCAATGGGCAAACTCGATCGCCGACGCGCTCCTTCCTTCAAGAAGGCGGCAAAAGCCCTCGGAAATCGATCCGCAAGATACTGATCCATGTCCGCGCTCATACGAACCTTGGGGTGTAGAACAGGCGACGGGCTTTTGCACGACTCTTAATGGCTCCCGCGGCTGAAGTGTTCTTCTTGATGGAAAACCTCGCAGATGGGGAAGTTTGCCGTAAGGAGTAACCTTGGTAGACTCGCGGCAATATCGTCTGCCACGGGTTTGAATTTATTGTATTCCTCAGATCCGTGGACAAATTGCAGCGCCGCTTTAACAAATTTCTCGGCCCAACGGTCTTCGGATTGGGCTCTTTTATAAATCAGAGGAACATTGGCTGAAGACTCCTTGCGATCCATTCGGTTTATCTGGTCATCGGTTACTATAGCGACAGCCTCCCAGTCTGATGCTAGCTCGGCGCAGTATTTCTGGTTTATAGTAGTTGGACAAGCGGATTTTAAGATCCTTTAAAAATCCCTCCAACCTTCTTCAAACAATGACTGTTGCAACTCTGCAAGATCCTCGTTAACGTCCTGGTACAGGCCCAGTTTCTCTACGACTTCCATCACAGCCTAACTGATCCGCTTCTGCGCTGGCTTTTGAAAAGCCGCCCTCTTCTACCAGCGGAAACACCACCCATACGAGCCTAGGATCTTGGCTGCCTGGAGAAACTTTCAAACTCCTTATAAGCGTCTGCCGGAACGAGCTGGAACAGTCGCTCCACGTTTTTATCCTCCAGGAGGGCGTCGTTTTCTTTGCTCCGCTTTTGCTTTCGTTGAAGCGGCGATCTCAACCCGATCACTGTGCTTTTGAAGCGCTCTCTTCAACATCAATATCTGTTCTCGAGTAGAAGCGAAGGTATCCTTTTCACTGTCTTCAAGTACCAACACCACCAAGCGTGAAATGCTTTTTCCGATTTCTCCGCATTCTTTTGTGCAGCCGATCGTCCCCTAAAGCACAGTGAATCATTCTTATTTGTGATCGGGTGGGAGGATCAAAGGTAGCCGGCATAAAAGCCTACCGAAGCGGCGATTGCCATCGGCGCAGGAGAGACGGACACCGTAGCGAACGCCACCAGAAACAAGATCAGTGGACGATTCTTTCCGAATCTGACCATCGGTCAATACTTCCCAGGATTCAAGGGTGTGTTAAGTATGCCTCCCCGAGGAACACGAAGAAGTTCGTTTTGCTCGCTGCGGGGGTATTGAATTTCGTCAACCATTTCCATGTCGAGAGGATGCCACGACAAGGTTAGGACTTTACGTCTTGACCCTATTATGTCAACGACCTTGCCTTCGCTGGATGTTGTTTTCAGTATCGAAACATATCGGTTCTCGATAGCCGCGCGAGACGGTGACGATATTCTGATTCTCATCCTTCAGCGCTTGAAACAACGGCTCGGTCGCTCTCCAGAGGCCGTTGTAGTCGGCATCAGTGGTGGGCGGGAATGTAAACGTTGGGCTTGTAGGTCCGTATATGCGCTCGAGCCGCTTGCTGAACCGTGAGGTATTCAGGAATGATGCGGAAACCGCTACCAGCGCGACATCCACGCGTCCGACTCGTTCCATTGCTGCTTTCTCGTAATCCGTGACTCTTCCGCCGCTGTCGCGGTACATGATTCGAAACCCATTGTCGAGAGTAATCAGATAAGCAATCGTGCCTTCCGTCACTAACACGCGGATCGCTCGTACCACGCTCACGAATGGCAGCGCGCTCCTTCGCCTGCTCCGACGTGGGCGGCGCGTGCGAAAGGCTTTAATGCACTGTCGAATGCATCCGTGACATCCTTCGGGGGCTCGCCGTGACGTCCCAAGATCGGCTCTGACTTTGAACCCTGGGAATTCGGAGCAGTTCACCGCCGCGGCCAGTGACGGTTCGCACCTGCTTGGGATCGATGGCTTGAGTCCCTAGCTTCTCCGTTGTCACAGGAGCACCCACAACTAACGCTCCAGTTCTAGCGCCTACCGACGCGGCGTCCGACATATGATCGAGATGCCCGTGGCCGAATCAGAATCAAATTCGCGCGTTTCACATCGACAGCTCCGAAACCGAGCGGCGGAAACATGACTGCCGCGATCGAAATAGGCGTCCAGCAGAATGACTTGGCCGTTAAAAACAAGCTCGAAATTAGAATAGCCGGTCCATCGGATCGCGAGCGTCCTTGGATCTTTGGGAAAAGCGCCGCCGATGGACACCAAAACCGAAGCCTCACAACCAGGGTCATCAGCCTGAACGATTCCCTGGCGCACGAATCGTGGGTCAGCGGAGTTGTCCAGTCGCGGGCACGCTGCAGCCGATAGCGACTGCGATCAACCAAGCGAGATAGAATTGAAAGAACGTTTTCATTTTAGATTTCCTTCCAAGCAGAAGGTTTGCTGGCCGTATCCTTTACCACACTTAAAAAACCTGCAGCCTCATTCTCATTTACTTGCAAACAGCGCCGTATAATTTCAACCGCTCTCTTTTCGCTTGACACAGCAAACCGTGGCGGACTACGCTCCGAACTATCAAAACATAAACGGAGGTAGGAGCCATGGCTGAGTCATTGGAGAGCTTTAAGAGCTATATCGGCAAAAGTGAAAAGGCGACAGATGTGGTGACGGCGTCGGCAATGCTAAAATTCGCCGCCACATTGGGACAGGAAAATCCACCCATGGACAAGGGCCAACCGATCCCGCCGGGATGGTACGGAGGGTTTTTCCCGGCATCACACCGCCCCTCCCAGATGCGTCTAGACGGTCAGGCGTCCGGCGGCGGCATCGTGCCGCCCATTCCTTTACCGCGCCGCCGCATCGGCGGCACCCGCGTGACGTTTAATGAGCCATTAAGAATTGGCGACGAGATCACCCGCGTCACTGAAATTGCGGACGTTAAGGTCGACGACGGACCGAGCGGCGCCATGGTGACCGTGATCGAGCGCAACAGCATCTCGAACAGCCGCGGTCTCGCCGTCGTCGAAGAACGCGATATGGTCATGCTCAGCGAGACGAGAGCCGAGGCGGCGCCCGCGACTCCACCCACGGTCCCGGCTGAAGCGACCTGGAAGCAGGTGATCGAGCCCAATGCGCCTTTGCTATTTCGCTTTTCGGCGATTCGGTTCAACTGTCATCGCATCCACTACGACCGGGACTACGTGACCAAAGTCGAAAAGCTCCCTGGTTTGGTGGTGCAGAGCTCACTCGTCTCACAGCTGCTTATGGAGATGTGTCGCAAAGAGCTGCCAACGCGCGTCAACTAAAATCCTTCGATTTCAAAAGCGCGCGCCAGATCTACGACACCGGGAAGTTTACTATCGCGGGAAACCCATCGGCGGATGGACGTGAAGCGCAACTCTGGTCGCTCGATCCCGAGGGCAGAGTCTCGATGACCGCGACGGCAAAGTTCGCGTAGCAGGGTACTTAAACCGGTGCAGGAAGGTTCTACCGCAAAACGCAAAGGTCGCAGAGTAAGGGCGGGTTTGAAAGCCCGCCCTTCTAATTTTGTGGTCTATGCGTTCTTTGCGGTAAATCTTTCCTTCTTGTCCCAGGCCCTGGCGCATTCTATCCAGCGCTCAGGCCAAAGGTTTGTTGAAAGAGCCGGATCGACTCTGACATGTTTTCGTTCTCGATGTCTTGAAAAACTTTCTTGAAACCTTTGATCAGGCGCGGCGGATCGGCGTCAACGTCGCTGCGCGATGGGATCCGGCTCATCTCACGCAGTTTTAGCTGGGCAGTCTTCGAGAACAGGAAATCAATGAACAGGCGCGCGGCGGCGGGATGGGGCGCTCTTTGCGCGATGCTGACGGTGTTGACGATCACCACTACCGGTTCCAACGGCACCCACTCGATGGGCGCGCCTTGATTGACGAAACTTTGCGCGTGAGGCCCGTAGCCGATGGTCAGCGGCGCTTCGCCCGCCGCGACCAGCTGGATGCGGCCGCGCGCGCCGCGCTGAAAGATTTGGTCCTGCTGCGCCAGACGGCGAAAGTAGGCCAGCCCTTTGTCGCGGCCCCAAAACTTGAGTAGCCCGTCAAACCACTCGAAGTTGTCCGTGTCGTTGATGATTTGCGCGACCCTTCCACATCGGCTTCAGCAAGTCCTCGTAGGTTTTCGGGACATCGTCCGGCTTCACGTTTCGTTTGTTGTAAGCCAGAACGAAGGTATTCTGAAACGTAGACCCCCAATAGCCATTCTTGTCCCTGAGCTCGGTGGGAAGGTATTTGTGCTCGGGCGATTCGTAGCGGCCGAGAATATTTCTCTGCTTGAGGACGGTGAAGCCACCTCGGTGGACATACCGTGCAAAACGTCGGCGGCGTAATTCTTCGCGGCGTACTCGCTGACGACGCGATTGACCAGCGGGCCGGAGCCGGAACGGAGCAGATCGACTTTGATAAACGGATATTGTTTCTCAAACATGTCCATGAACTGTTTGCTTTCGGGGATGGAGACTGTCGTGTACCAAGTAACACGGCCCTTCTTTTTCGCTTGCGCGCTGAGGTCAGTGCCGACCTGAGCCATCGCCGGACCAAGACAAAGCTTTAGAATCGCCAAGATCGCAAACATGATCATCCGGATGTGAATGGTCATCGGGTTGAGCCCTTGAGCAGCGTTCCGTCACGCGTTCACCGCCCCAGAGAACGCAGCGCATTTTTCAGGAAGCGATCGTCCATGAAGGCTTTAGGGTCAAAGTTGGGACGCTCTTTGAGCGTGGCGATCTCGAGTTCGGCACGCATCATAACGCCTTCAGGCGTGAGCTCCGGTGAGAAAGCATCGCGCATCAAGTCATAGAGTGAAGTCGCGACTTCCTTATCCACTTGACCATGGCGCATGATCATTTCAATGCCTCCGTCGCGATTCTCGCGGATAAAGAGCAGGGCCTTTGTGACCGCCGTGACCCCACGTTGAACGAGGTCCGGCTCTTCCTGAATGACTTTCGCCGTGGTGAGCATTGCGCTAAACGGAATGTTTTTGAAAACATCCCCGACATAGACCAACCTTTTAAATCCCTCTTTGAGCAGTTGCCGATCTGCCGGCGGGGCCATGAGGGCGGCCGAGGCTCTTCCTGGATCAGCGCGGCGGTCTTAGCCTGATCGCCGGGTAGATTGAGGTACTCCGCGAAATTCGGTGCGATCCCATATTTGCTCAGTAAGGCAATCAGAACACTGTAGGTGGAACCACCGAACGTTACGGCAATTTTACTACCTTTGAGATCTTCTAACCGTTTCACCTCAGGGCGAGTCACAAGGCTGAACGGAATCTGATTGAAGATAGGCATGAGGATGCGGATCTGCTCGCCGCGAAACATCGCGTGCATCGACGGCCCGAAGGCCGACGCGAACTGAACGCTACCCGCCACTAACGCTTGAACGTTGATAGAATTGCCGCGCAGAAAGACCAGCTGGGCGTTGGTAATACCCATCTCGTTGTAAAATCCCTTAAACTTGGCAGCCGCCAGCGGAAGATGCTGCAGATTGCCCGCCGAAGGCATCGAGACATAAACCGGCTTGGTGTATTGGCTATGAACGGGTCCCGCAGAAAGCAAGACAAGAACCATCGAGACAATACCGTGTAAGGTTTTCACCTCTTCCTCCTATCGAATCATCTGTAGTCGTGCACGGAACCGGTTCTTAAAGTTGGTGTAGATGACTAAAACAAAACCTCGCAAAAGTAAACTTTGCACTATCTCATGAGTTCCTTGGCCGCGGCCATCACAGTTTCCAGCGATGGCAAAAACGGCCGCTCGTCCCAATAGGGAAGAAATTCGTCGGCACCGGAAATGATCCGCGGCGTAAGCGCAAGGGCGCCCGATGGAAGCTCATCGAGCAAACAGCGCACATAAGGCGCGTAGCCCGACCAAGGAGGTTCGTCTTGCACGATCAGTACTCTTCCCGTCTTGCTTGCCGCTTTCAGAATGGTCTCCCGGTCCAGTGGCTTAATAAAGCCGAGACTAACCACTTCGACTGCTCCGCGATTTCCCTCTTTAGCCAACTGATCGGCGGCATCTTCGGCAAGCGCCGCGGTCCGCCCGGCGGCGATGATCGTCAGGCGATCGCCTGAACGCGTTATGCGCGCTTTGGCGCCGGGATTGGTAGCAGCGACTTCACCCGAACGGCTGTGAATCGACCGGTCCTCAAAAACAACGTGGGTGTCGGACGCTGCAAGGCATCACGAAAAGACCAGTAAGCTTCGTCGGCCGATGCAGGCATCGCGATATTGAGATCTGGGACATTGTAGAACCATGACACGGCAACCTCGTTGCCCATGGGCCCGTGGCCGCGGAAACGGGCGATGGGAAGACGAATCACGACGGGACATTGCAAACGCCCGCAGGTAAGGTAGTGCATCTTGGCGGCGCTCTGCACGATGGCCATGTGACAGACAGAAGAAATATCCGCGTAGGCAATCATGACCACTGCCTTCCACCCTTTCATCGCCGCGCCCACCGCCATTCCCACCATGGCGCTTTCACTGATGCTGGTATCCCGGATGCGGCTCTCGCCGAATTCTTCGGCCATTTGCTTCAAAGTATACCCGGCAATATTTTGGCCGATGAGGATTAAACGCGGATCTTCGCGCAATGAATCCTGAAGCGCTCTCCCGACTGCATCTCGATAAGTCAAAGTCGACATCGTTCTCCGTCTCCCGTTAGCGTAATCAACTAATCATGAACGTAATTTCGGCCAGACCCCCTCTTTCTCTCCCCCTTTGCTAAGGGGAGATTGAGTAAGGGTTCTAGAGTTTTCCCGCTCGCGCAGGCAGGACAATAGTCACACTTATTATTTTCATGATCTCTCTGAGCTGGCAGTTGCCTTGCTATTCAACTCCGCGAGAACCTGGTTGAACGCTTCCTGGATCCGCTGTTCTTCCTCTTGTTCTACCCGCTCGAAGTCTTGCGCCGACGCGGAGGCCACGACCGATCAACCAATCGGCCATTCTTCTTAACGGATCGCGCTTTCCCCATTCGGCCAGATCTTTGTCGATTTCCGGACGGGTCTCACCGAAATGGGAACTGTAGGTGCCGCTGCGAAACGTGATGCAATCGAGAAAAACCGGCTGGCCGTTTAAGGCAGTGGCGCGCGCCCAGCGCGCCGAATGATACACATCCCACGGATCGTTGCCGTCGACCTTGCGCGTGGCGAAACCGAAGGGCTCAGCATAAGGAATCAGTTCGCGATGCTTGCGCACCTTCTCCCAAGGAGTCGCCATCTCCCAGCCATTGTTTTCACAAACGAGAATCAACGGCAGCGACCAGATACCGGCGATGTGCATGGTTTCATGAAGATCACCTGAGCCTAACGTGCCGTCGCCGAAGAAAGCTAAACTCACGGCGCCCTGCCCCTCCAGCTGCATGGCCAACGCCAGTCCCGCGGCCATCGCCAGATGACCGCCGATCATGGTCGAACCGGGCATCACGCCGCGCTCAGGCCACGAACTGTGATGCGGCGCATCGCGCGATCCTCCGGCCGCCAGCGGGCTGTGCATGATCTCGCGCAACTGCTCGACAATGGTGATGCCCATGGCCACCATGGCGCCACGCGTACGAAACGAAGGAATCACCGTGTCCCCTTTTTCCATTGCCAGGCAGGCGCCGACGGCTATAGCTTCTTGACCGCGGCTGGGGAAAACTTGCGCCGACATCTTGCCTTCGTGCTCCCAGCGAATGCACGCCTCTTCAAACAAGCGAGTGACGAGCATATCTCTATAAAGACGCCACTCGATGTTGTTTCGACGATCGATGCCTAGTGGCGATTGGGTTGGTTCCATTGCGCTCCTTTTCTTTCAATCACTCACCCAAGGTCTGAGTCCGCTCGCTGTGAGAAGATTGAGGTGAGGGCGCTTAGCCTGCCGGCAGATGGCGAAGCCGGAAAAACGATGCAAAATTCCGGCGCCACAGAAAAATGGACTTGTTTGCCTGCAGCCGGCGTGCGCGTCGGATGGGCACGCACGCGCAACGCGATTTCACCGCAGCGAATCACGACGTCGGCCGAGTTGCCGAGAAAAGTAGCCCGCTCGATAATGCCGCTTCCAGTATTGGTTCCGTTATTCGACGGATTGTTCCGGTCGAAAAATTCGACGTGCTCGGGACGAAAGAATAACGACGCCGGCAATCCTTCCCGCCACTCGACACTGCGCCGGGCAACAAAAGTGCCCAGCGGCGACTCCACCACCATTTCATCCCATGCTTGGTTTGCCGCTGCTTTTGACTTGCACGGGAACGAAATTGGCTGTCCCGAGAAAATCGGCAGTGATCCGGTGCGCAGGACGGAGGTAAAGCTCCGTCGGAGCACCGACTTCGAGCAGAGCGCCCTCATGCATGAGGCCGATTTGATCCGACAGCGCCAGCGCCTCTTCTTGGTCGTGAGTCACATAGACGGTCGTTATGTTGAGCGATTCGTGCAGCGCCTTGAGCTCGAAGCGCATCTGTTCTCTAAGCTTGGCATCGAGGTTGCTCAACGGCTCATCGAGCAAAAGCACCTCGGGTTGAGCGACTAAAGCGCGCGCCAGCGCAACCCGCTGTTGTTGGCCACCGCTCAGGTTCGGAGCCAAACGATCCGCCAGGCCGCCCAAACTCAGTCGCTCCAGAATTTGTTCCACGCGGCTCGCAAGCTCTTTACGGCTCATGCCGCTGGCCAACGGATAGGCGACGTTTTGAAAAACCGTCATGTGAGGCCAAATCGCATAAGACTGAAAGACCATTCCGATACGACGCTGTTCCGGCGGAACGAAGTGTTTTATTCGACGCGCTAAAAACCGGACGGTCATTGACCGATATTTCACCTGCCAGCGGTTGCTCCAACCCGGCGATGCAGCGCAAGGTCGTGGTCTTGCCGCAACCGCTCGGACCGAGCAACGTGAATAGTTGACCTTTGCTGACTTCGAACGACACGCCGCGCAAGGCGTGAACTTCGCCCTTCGCTCCTTGAAAACTCTTCACCAGGTCTTTAATCCGAATCACGGTCGAGGACCTGTTATTGGTAAGAATTTCTTCTCAGATAAGACAAGAGCTGCCCGCCCAAAAGTAATAGAGCCGAAAGCAGAGTTAGCAGCACACCTAATACGGCGGCATCCGCTGTCCTGCCGTTTTGCCACATGCTCCAAATCATCGTTGAAATCACCACGGTACTCGGATTGTATAGCATCAATGCCATCGACAGCTCCTGCATGGCGTGCACCGCGACCCAGAAAAAACGTTGATCATGGCCGGAGCCAACAGCGGCACCGTTATCCGGCGCAAGGTGCGAAGCCAAGGAGCCCCGGCCATTTGGGAAGCCTCTTCCAGTTCGCCGTGTACCTGAATAAGGGCGGAAGTCATTGTGCGGGAGCTAAAGGCGAGGTAGCGAGTCGTCATGGCCAAAGCGATGATCCACAGAGTGCCATAAATTGGAATTGGGAATCGAACATAGACAAAGATGAGCGCCAGGCCGATGACGATACTAGGCACGCCTTGGGGCAGAAACGACACGGTGGCGAGATAGCTTGCAAGCGCCCTGATTCACGTCTACGCCGCACGACAAACCAACTCACAAGAACTGACAATGCAATCGTCGCCACCGCCGTGACCAAAGCAATAATGGTGGTATTCCAGACGGCGCGAACGACGCTGCCGTCGCGCCAAATATTCAGATAGCCGTCGAAAGTCGCGCGCCCAAATGAATCCACGGACGGGGGAGCATAAAACGGCTGCACGCTGGTCCATAGCAGCATCACGAACGGTAAAACCACGGCTACGAGAACGTAGATCAAACAAAATAAGAGAGCCGGCCACGTCCACCTGCCCAGGTTGATTTGCCGCGGCCGATAGCCTTTGCCCGTGATGGTCGCAAATCTTTCTTGATGACCCGTGAGGCGATGATAAATCCACATCAAGAATAACGCGACGGCCAGCACGATCGTTCCCAATGCGGAGGCAAGTCCGTAGTCGGGCAGCCCGACTTCCGAATGAGTCGCCCAGTAAATCGCTGTGCTCAGCACCCGAATACGCGCCGTGAAACCCAGCAGTCCCGGAATATCGAAAGACTCGATGACGACAATCACATAATAGATCAGTGCTGCAAGCAGCGCCGGGCGAACAATGGGCAACGTCACTCTCAATGTCGTTTGCCCGACATTGCGTCCCGGCCATGGCGCTCTGCTCCTCCAACGACGGATCCATGGCACGAAACGAGGCCGCGATCATCAGATAAGCGGAAGGCACGAGCCGTAGTCCCTGCACGAAGCACATGCCGCCCAGTGAATAGATATCCAAGGGACCCATTTCGCCGCTCAGCCCCAGCGCGCCGCGCAGGGCCACGTTGACCAATCCGATGCGCGGATCCAACAATTGGATCCACGCAATGGCAGAGAGTAAGGAAGGAATCGTCATCGGCACGAGGACGAGACTTGCAATCCAGGTCCGTCCGGGGACCGCGGTCCGTTCGAGCAACCACGCAAAGGTGATGGCGAGGGGTAGTCCAATGGCGAGGGAGCCAAGGGTAAACAATAATGTGTTCAAAAGCAGCGGCAAGGTCGCTGGACTGCTAAAACCAGAGCATAATTCGCCAGGGTCGTTGCAGTGGTTTCAAAGGGTAGTTTATCCTCGGTGCTTTTGATGCTCGCGTAAAGCAGTGTAATCAGAGGAACAATGACAAGGTATGAAACGATAAGGAGTGTGAGCCCGAAGGCCCATGATCGGCCGGAAAAACCGACCCTCAACAGGAAAGGCGCTGGCAAGACCCGGGTTCTCGAAACAAGAGCGTTACGAAACACGATCACGTGCCCAGTGTTTGTCTTTCTTAGCGCAGAGCGCCAAGTAATTTTCCAAGCTCGCGCTGAATTTCCAAGATCGCCGTGAAATTCTTTTCCGTCTCTAAAATGATCGCCGGACGCCCCGCCTTGATTCGCTCGGCAACGGCGCCGATTGCGTTTCTGCCCACCTCATTTGCTTGACCGGAAGTCTCGTATCTTACTTTTTGCCCTTCCGTGGTTCCCATCCAACCGGCAAAAAAGCGCGCAGCGTTCGGATGAGAGCCGTCTTAAGAACGCCGACAGCAGAGGTGAGAACCGGAAGCGGGGCCACGGGTATCCAGTCAACCGTCGCGCCAGCTTTCTTTAATCTCTCGATCGTGTAAGCGTAGGTTCCGATAGCGATGGAAACCTGCCCGCCGGCGAGCGCATTGGCGACGGTCGTACCGCCCTGCACAATGATGGGCTCCTGCGCCAACAGCCTTTTGACTAATTCGGTTGCTTTAGCTTTGCCCCATTCGGTGCCGAGCATCGCAAATGGCACCAATCGAGCTTCGATGATTAGTTTTCTTCCCTTCCACTTTGGGTCCAGTAACTCTTCCCAACTCTTTGGGGCGTCTTTCGCGCTCACTGCCTTCGAATTGTAGGAAATAGGCAAGGTCAGGTTATAGGCTCCAACAAACCGGCCGCCGGCATAGACGGCATCGAGGCCGAAATCCTTTTCCCATCCCGGGTACACGGCTAGCATGTCCCGATCGATCAACGGCCGAACCGCACGTAGTGAACCGGACTGAATAATGTCGACACTGGCCGGCTTGCCCGCCTGGCTTTCAGCGATAATTCTCTGCACTAACGGTTCCGGTATGCTTTCGAAGTGCTCTATTTTGATTCCCGGATATTGCTTATCCAGGACTGCTTGCATTTTTTGATAGATGATTGCGTCCGTCGGCCCCCAGATAATGACCGTTCCCTCTTTCTTCGCACCAGCGTAGAGTTGCGCGATGGCTTCATTGCCCGCGCTCTTGCCCTTTTCCTGCGCGTAGCCGGCGTTTACGAAGAATCCCAACACAATCACCAGGGCTAATGTTCTGCTTATGACAGTTATCATCCGTTTACGGACTTTCATCATTGCCGCATTTCCTCTTATTGTGCGGTTCAAAGTTCAACGTTCGGTTCAAGGTTTTCGGGCATTAAGTCCGACGAATGGGATAGCGCGCGAGAAAATCCTGCAAGGCTTTAAGCGCGCCGTCGCCGTCCCAAAAGTCATATGTCTCACGCCTGAAACCAGTGCCAACTCCGCGCCAGGAACCAATTCTCCCAATCGCCGCGCCGTACCCACCGGCGTGCTTCCCCGCCGGTTCACGTCGTCGTCCGCGCCGCAGAGAATCAGTGTCGGCACTTTGACCTCCGGCGCCTTCGCCAACGCGTCCCAAGTGAGGCGCGCCTCTTCGTGGTAGCCGAACTGCTCCACGGTACTTTGTCCCGACCAAAGAGCATCGGCCAGGGCGTTAGCCAAGTCGCGGTGCTCGCGATAAAAGGTCGGGTTAAACGCCATGCCGTCGTTGTTTATGTGCGTCTTGATGTATTGCTCAAATCCCATTTCACGAATTTCGCGCGCCGCTTCCGGTGACAAATCCCGCGGGCCGCCGCTGAGGGTCTTTGATCCCGGTCCCGCGGCAGCCATCGTCAGGGTCGCGACTAAATCCGGCCGCGCGATCGCCATCGCCTGCACGATCTGTCCACCGAGTGCAAAGCCCACCACGTGGCAACGAGGGATCCTCAGATGCGACAAAAGCGCAATGCCGTCCTGAGCGAATTGTTGGACGCTGTATCCGTCCTTTGGTTTGCTGCTGCCTCCCGTTCCACGGCAATCGAAGATGATCGTGCGAAAACGTTGGCTGAGCGCAGGCACAACCCCAACGTTCCAGGTCGCCGCCGGCCACCATGAAGGCGGCACGAGCAACACCGGCTCGCCTTGTCCTGTCTCTTCGTAGTAAAGATTTACATCTCCTATGTTTGCGGTCGGCATCTTACCTCCGTTACTAGTTCAAGGCTTGTCCCGAGCCCGCGAGGGATCTAGATCCTTCGCATTTGCTCAGGACATGCTGTGAACCTGGAACTTTGAACTTCTGTGCCCGCGCCCGGAGAAGTTCAATCCTCGGCCCCGGTCGCGAACAATGCAGGCTATTTAGCGCGAGAGGAGCTTTCTTCACAAGCGAAAAATCATGGGGCTCGAAAGTGAAACTCATTGACTCACTCCAATTGGATGCCGTGCCAAGAAATCTTGTAGCGCAGCAAGCCCACCGGTCCCATCCCAAAACGTCATGTGCTTCACATTCGGAATCAAAAACAGCTCGCAACCGGGCGTTAGCTCGGCCAGACGCCGTGCCGTTCCCACCGGCGTGCTACCGCGCCGGCTCACATCATCGTCGGCGCCGCAGAGAATCAGTGCAGGCACTCTTACCTCGCCGGCCTTCGCCAGACGTGTCCCAAGTGAGACGTGCATCCTCATGGCGGCGAAAAACTTCCACCGTGCTCTGTCCCGACCAGACGGCATTGGCCAGGGCCATCACCACGTCGCCATGGTCGCGATAAAATTTGGGGTTAAATGCCATCGTGTCGTTTTCGATATAGGCGCGAATGTAACGCTCAAAACCCATGTCGCGAATTTCTCGTTCCGTATCAGGCGACACGTTCCTCATGCCGCCGCTCAGCGTTTTCGCTCCGGACCCTGAGGCGGCGATGGTGACCGTTGCCACCAGGTCCGGCCGCTCAATGGCCATCGCTTGGACGATCTGCCCGCCGAGAGCGAAACCTACGGCATGGCAGCGGGAGATGCCAAGATGCGCCAGCAAGCCGATGCAATCCTGCGCGAATTGTGCCACCGTGAAACCGTCTTTCGGCTTGCTGCTCCGGCCGGTCCCGCGGCAATCAAAGATAATGGTTTTGAAGCGCTTCGAGAGAAACGGCACAACAGTAACGTTCCACGTATCCGACGGCCACCAGGACGCCGGCGCGAGACAAAACAGGTTCGCCTTCGCCCTGCACTTCATAGTAAATTTCGACGTCGGCTAGATTTGCTTTCGGCATATTAGGGCTCTAATTTAAGTATTCGAGACCTAATCCGAATGAATCTCGCTGTCAACGGTGGAGGGTACGCTGATGTCAACGAATGAAGGATTCGAAGACGTTCTCCGGTTCTGGTTTTCCAGCTTGCCGCATGGTGATCACGCGGCAATGGCTCGTCAAATGGAGTGGTGGTTTCGCGGTGGCGCGGATTCTGAGATAGTCGAACGGTTTCCACCACTATTAGATCGAGCCAAGCGAGGCGATCTCGACAGCTGGTCGCGACAGTCCGCGGTCGCGGCTCGCACTAATCATCGTTCTCGACCAATTCTCACGCACGCTCCATCGCGGGACCGCTCAAGCGTTCGCGCAGGATCCGAAAGCTCTCGCCCTTGCTCTCGAAGGGATCGAGAACGGTCACTACGCGGCGCTCGAAACACCTTGGGAGAAAACCTTCTTCTTCTTGCCTCTCGGCCACTCCGAGGATCTCACAAAACTGGAACAGGTGGTCAAGCTCGCGGAGGAACTCGTCAAAGAAGCGCCAGAAGAGATGCGCGCGATGCTGGAATTCTCCGCGAACCAAGCTCGTGGCCATCGCGATATCATCGCACGCTTCGGCCGTCATCCTCACCGCAACGAAGTCCTGGGGCGGCAATCAACGCCCGAGGAACTCGACTATCTTGCAACCGGCCAACTCGTCCACACCCGTCCGCTGCCAAGCTAGCAGGAAGTTGATCATAGAAAGCCTGACAGAAATTCATCGCTAACCTTGTTTTTGAGAGCGGGAGGTTAGTCCTAATACCCTCCGAACATTGCCCAGTCGAATTATTGGTTGAGCAACATTTTTGATGCTATAATTCCTTACCGTTGGAGGTCCTAGGAATGACCAAGGTCGAAAAGATAGAACAGGATATCCGCAAGCTTGATCGGAAGGAGTTGTTGGCTTTTCGTAGGTGGTTTCGTGAGTACGATTCTGACGAGTGGGATCGCCAAATTGAAGAAGATGTCCGGGCCGGCAAACTTGACAAGCTCGCGGAAGAAGCCTTGGCTGAACATCGTGCGGGGAAGAGCAAAGAGATTTGAAGCACTTTGCTTCTCCTAACTTCTGGGTCTGTTACCGAGCTCTACCCGAACCAATTCAAGAACTTGCGAACAAGAACTTCGAGCTTCTTAAAGCAAACCCGTCTCATCGGTCGTTGCGCTTCAAAAAAGTTGGAAAGTACCGTGCCGTCCGAGTTGGATTGCACTATCGAGCGTTGGCGACTGAGGGTGGGCGATGATTTGTTATGGTTTTGGATTGGACCCCATTCTGGAGTGTACAAACTTGTGAGGCTAACTCAGGCTTGAAACCAGAAGGGAGTTCCGTGGTCACGTTGTGTTCTCAGCCAGCTTGGTCAGGAAGGCCTTAGTGTTGGTGGCCGTAGAGCTCGCTACGGTTAGAAACCTGGGCGGGCAAGCTCTATGTCGTTCGGCAACCAATAAAACAAAATCGAATCCGATTCAGCTCACGAACCGGGTGCCAGCCTCGCGCTTGAAGCGTTGCGTTGGCTTTTTTATGACCGAGAAGTCGAAAAGCTTCTCATAGGGTGGAGCTTCTTTCGCTCCGGCTTGCTTCATCACAAACGAGACAACCTTTTTCTGCGCCTCCTCCGACAACGCTCCATCAGTCGTCATGGTCGGTCTGGCGGAATCGTAAATTCTCGCCGCGGTCGGCTCTTCGATCTTCAGGCCTCGCGACAGGACCTTGATCGCCGCCCCACGGTTATCTCGTGCCACAAGAAAACCCATCAGCGTTGTCCGGACAAATTTTTCTACGGTTACCGGATCGCTTTTAAGCAATTCATCTCGCGCTACGATGCCACCACTCGGCAATACGAAGCCTTCATCTTTGAACGTGACGAGCTCTTTGAAACCGGCTTCCTTGGCGTTAAAGGTGAACGGCGCGATGAGAACAGCCGCGTCCACCGCTCCGCTCGCTAGCGCTGCGAATCGGGTCTCTGCTGCTCCTATTGCTAGAATCGTCGCGTCTTTTCCCCGTCCATGCCGTTGGTGCTAAAAACCTCCCGCAACAGGACGTCGTCAATGGCACCGGGGCCGACAACGGCGATCTTTTTTCCGCGCAGGGCCTTGAGGTTTTGCAGGTCTGGTTTGGCAAATAGAACATGCTGAGGTCGGTCGTTCTGACAGAACAACATTTTCAGCGGCGCTCCCCGAAGCGCAGTCGTCAAGCCCGACAAAGGCACGCCGGAGAATTCAACGCTACTGCTTAGAACCGCCACATTAGCCGTAGGTGCTCGCATTGCAATCAGTTCCACGTCTAGGCCCTCGGCGGTGTAGTAACCATTCAATCTTGGCGGCAAGGAAAGATAGCACCGCAATCGTATAACCCGGAATCGCAACGCGAACTTTTTTGTTTGGGCTTCGCTGTGATCGACCAATGATATCGTTGCCACAAGGACGCAAAGTGCCGCGGACCACGGTCTCTTAGATGGCGCGGAATCTGGTCTTGTCCTAGATAGTTTTTCTGCCGCAGATCCTCAATTTCCGCGTTTCCATATCCCAGCGCCCTCAAAGTCTCCGTGGTATGTTCGCCGAGCTTCGGCGGTCTTAGACCGATCTCCAGCGGTGTTTCGCTCAAATTGACACCGTTTCTGACTAATTGAAACGTGCCGAACTCGGGATCGGTCACCTTTACCAGGCGATCGAGATATTTGACCTGCGGGATCTTCGAAGACTTCCGCAAAGTTATTGATCGGCGCGCAGGGTACATCCCTTTCTTCCAGCAGCTTGAGCCAGTGTGCGCGCGGCGCGCTTTGCACCGCCTTCGAAAGAATCTCGTGAATCATATCGAAATTCTTGCTGCGCGCGTGGCGGTCTTTCGTGCGCGGATCAGTTTGCAAATCCGGCCGGCCGATGACCTCCGTCACCCCAATCCAAAATTTCGGCGGATGGGACAAATGAATCACAAAAGGTTTGCCGTCGCCCGCGACCAATGCGTACACCCCTGCGGTTTTCAACCGGCTGCTCTTCTTCGGGATCTCACCGCTGAAAAGGTATTGGGTCATGCTGAAACCGATAAAACTTATGGTCGCTTCTAACAACGATGTCTCGACCTTTGACCCTTGCCGGTTCGCTCGCGCGCCGCGATGGCGGCAAGGATGCCATAGCAGCCATAGATGCCGGCGAGATGATCCGAAAACGAGGCACCCGGACCCTCGGGTTTTCGAGATCGGTGAGAATGCTCAACAGCCCGCTCAACGATTGGCCCAAGGTGTCGTAGCCTGGTTTTTCCGATAGGGCCCGTTCTGACCGAAAGCGGATATCGAACAATAAATGATCTGCGGATTGATTTTCTTGACGTCTGCGTAACCGATCCCCAAACGGTCGACCACGCCGGGACGAAGATTTTCCACAATCACATCGGCATCTTTTGCCAAACGCAAGAAAATCTCCTTGCCTTCCGGAGTTTTCATATCGAGAGTCAAACTTTTTTGTTCCGATTCACACCGCAAAAGCTCGGGCTGTAATCCTTGGGCTCTTTGTCCCAGGTCCGAAACGGATCACCCCCTCCGGGAGTTTCGATCTTGTAAACTTCCGCGCCCAAATCGGCGAGCAACATCGTCGCGAACGGCCCTGCGATGTAATTGGTGACATCGAGAATTTTGATTCCATCAAGTGCTCCTGGCATCCCTGTACTCCTTCCTGTACGTCCCGGCGAATATAGGAAGCATTCAGTGGGGCTGTCAACCAAGTGGACCCAAAATACTCAATGGGATGGGGCCTAAATTTGCTCTTGACTCCATTTCTCTCCTCTGACAGTGTTCGGCTGCCAATATTGTTTTACCTAGGGGAAGAAAAAATGGAAAATCAGAGTTTTGTCGATTCGGTCCTTCGAGAGATCGTCCATCCGGGCGTGGAGCAGCTGATGAACGGACGTTTCTTTTCCGAACTCCGGGAAGGCAAACTTTCTTCACGGAGACTCCAAGGTTTCGCGTTGCAGCACTATCTCTCCAACCACGCCATTAACAAGGGGTTGGCTTTCTGCATGGTGAAAAATGCCAGCAACCCGCCGGTGTACAACCAATTCGTGGAGTTGTTTGTCGAAGAGTCGTCCCATCCGGATTTGATGAAACGCTTTGGTTTGGCCATGGGCTTGAAGGACGAAGACTTCAATAATGAAATCATGATCTATGAATGTGTGGCCCATACGGCGGCGATTATCCGCGGCATGTTCCTCGGCACGCTGGCGGAAACCCGCGCCGGCGCGCTGGTAAATGAAACGATGGTCTGCCGCTACTCAGAGGAGTTCGACAAGGCGTTAGAAAACATTACAGGCTGGATAGCCGCGCACGGAACGTTCTTCATCGTCCACGGCAAGGTGGACCAAGAGCACACCGCGATGGCGGCGGACATCATCGCGCGCAACGCTAATACCGACCGAGACAAGGCGTTGGTCCGGGCGGCCGCAAGAAACATGGTCCGTTTCAAGTTGGCGAAGTTTGACGGCATCTACAACGCTTATGTATGAGCGAGCGGCCTCGCGGTTTCGGGTTGCGGAACAAAGCAATTGGAAAAACTGTGACTCCCGCAAAGATGCAAACGCGCCAAGTGACGGGCCGAGGCCCGTCATCCCGAGGGAATGCGAGGGATCTAAAAAGATTTCTCGCGGAGTTTACCCTGAGCTTGGCCGAAGGGGTCGAAATGACAAAGCGCGTTTCTTTGTGTGCTTGGCGTCCCTTCGACTTTGCTCAGGACATGCTCGGCGGCGAAAATTTTCTTGAAGTGGTTTTGTTCCACATTTGAAAAGTTAGAGTCTAGCAGGAGTAAGGTAGCCATGAGCCGAGAAATGAGACTCGAAGGATTATTCTTTTTCGTCCTGCTGGTGGCTGCAGCAGCGAGTCAAACCGTCTGGGCCGCTGAGAAATCCACCAAACTCGCCACTGTCCGGATAGGCTATGTCTCACGAAGCATATTGGACATGCCTTATATCATCGCGCGGGATAGAGGTTTCTTCCGTGAAGAGGGTCTGGAGCCCGAGCTTATCTTCATAAAAGCCGCTCAAACCATACCGGCGATGTTGGCCGGAGGGATTGATTTCGGGACAGCGACGGGCACTGGCATCAGCGCCGCCGTAAGCGGAGTCGACGTCCGTCTAATCTTTGCCTTGACCGACCGCCCGTCATTCGATCTGATTGCGGTTCCGAGCATCACCAGCGTCCAACAACTACGGGGAAGAAGCTTGGCACTTCAGGAGTTGGATCGTTGGCGGAAATTCTCGGCCGCCAGATTTTGATCGCCAACAAAATCCCGCTGGATCAGGTTACTTTCCTGCCCTTTGGCACCAGCGACGTGACCTACGTCGCTTTGAAAGCCGGCACCATTGACGCCACGATGCTCCAGATCCCGCAGAAATTTTTCGCCGTCGATGACGGGTTTCGCAATCTTGCTTCCGGCGCCGACGTCTACCGCGCTGTCATGGGCGGCCTTACTACGACCAAGGCCACCCTCAGCGAACGGCCCGAACTGGTTAGCAAAACGATCCGAGCAACGACTCGCGCCGTTCGCCTCATTAAAAGCGACAAGAAGTACGTACTCGATTTTATGAAGGGGCCCTACCTTGATTTGAGCAAGGAGCGGAACGCTTCGCCGAGCGGGTTTACGATGCGACCGTACAGCTTTATCTATCAACCCATACCGTTGACGAACCGCTCCAGCGGGAAATGATCGCCATCGCCGCCCAGCGGGTCAAACCTGCGCACCCGGTGCCGCCGGAGCGCGTGTTCGACTTTAGTTTCGTCCAAAAGGTGACTCAGCCGCTGCGCTAAAAAGCGGTTTCGACGACCTCAAGCTGATACCGGAGGTGACGACGATGACAAAGATCAGTCGATGCGCTTTTTCATTCTTGGTTCTACTGACCTTTATCGCTATCAGCAAACCAAAGCGCCTGGGCCGCCGAAAAATCCGCCAAACTCGCCACGGTCCGGATCGGCTATGTTTCGCGAAGCATATTGGACATGCCTTATATCATCGCCAGGGACAGAGGTCTCTTCCGCGAAGAGGGTCTGGAGCCCGAACTGATTTTCATAAAAGCGGCCCAAACAATACCGGCAATGTTGGCCGGTGGCATCGATTTCGGCACAGCGACCGGGACTGCTATCGCCGCCGCGATAAGCGGTGTCGACGTCAGGGTCGTCTTGGCAATGTCCGATAGGCCCTCCTTCGATCTGATCGCCTTGCCGAGCATCACCGACGTACAACAACTACGGGGCAAAAAGCTCGGCATTACCGCGTTCGGGGCCTTGGCCGAGATCATGGCCCGTCAGATTCTGATCGCCCACAAGGTTCCCGCGGACCAGGTTACTTTTCTTATTTTAGGTACGAGCGACGTGACTTATCTGGCTTTGAAGGCCCGGACGGTCGACGCCACGATGCTGCAGATTCCGCAGACCTTTCTCGCCCAAGACGATGGGTTCAGAAAACTCGCGGCCGGCGCGGATGTTTACCGCGCTGTACAAGGCGGACTGACAACCACCAAGGCGACCATTTCCGACCGGCCCGAACTCGTCACCAAAATGATCCGAGCGACGCAGCGATCGTTGCGCTTGATCCGCAACGACAAGAAATATGCCCTTGAGTTTATCAAAGGACCTTACCTTGATCTGGGTAAGGACCGTGACCGCTTCGCCGAGCGGATTTACGACGCGGCTTTGGAGTACTGTCTGCCATCAGGGATCGTAGATGAAAAACTGCAGCGTGAAATGATCTCGGTGGCCGCGCAGCGAATCAAACCGCCTCCAGCCGGTCCCGCCGGAGCGGGTTTTCGATTTCAGTTTCGCCCAAAAGGTCAGTGAGTCGTTGCGATGAAGATACCAGTCATGGTTTCCTGGTTTCAGGTTTCGGGTTTCGAGGTCAACTCGAAGGAGAAATAGCAACTATGCGGCGAATCAAGGTTTGGCTGTTGATTTTGCTCATCAGTCATGTTGAGCGGCCTCGCCGCTCGCGCGAGCGGATGCCAGAATCGTGGTCGGCGTCTCGACGGTGAACGTCGCATTCTTACCGATCTACGTAACTCAAGATAAGGGTTTTTTCAAAGATGAGGGACTCTGATGTTCTCGTGGTCATGTTCAATGCCGGGGCGACTAATATGCAAGCACTTATCGGCGGCGATGTGCAGATCATGGCCGGCGGGGTGCCGGAAACGGTGCTGGCACGGGCCAGCGGATTGGATATCAAGAACTTCTGGTCAATCTCCAATCTAATGCCATTTCAGATCTATGGAATTCCGAGCTTCAAAACACTGAAGGAAGCCCAGGGAAAAAGTTCGCCATCAGCCGGTTTGGCTCGCTATCCGAATTTCTGACGCGATCAAGCCTGCGCCAGTCCGGCGTCGATGCCAAGGATGTGACCATGTTGCAGATCGGCGCCACTCCGGCGCGTTTCACCGCTCTGGCCGCGGGGAATTGTCGATGCCACCATACTCTGGTTCCCCGTTACAGAGCGGGCAAAGACAATGGGATTCAACAAGCTCTTCGATCTCAAGGAGATTTACCCCGATTGGACCAATGTCGGCTTTATTGCGCGGGAGTCATGGTTGGGTAGAGAGAAAGAACAGGCAACAAAATTCCTGCGCGCCTATCAGCGCGGCGTGAAATATACCAGAGAGAATCGGGACGACGGCATTAGGGCGCTCAGGAAGTATGTTCAGCTCGATGCCACGGAAGCTGCGGCTGGATACGACGAATACCGGGATTCGTTCCCAATGGACGGCCGGATTCTAGAGCGAGGAATCACTGTCACCATCGAGCAGGAACAGGAAACCGGAAGACTCAAGAGAAAGATTCCTGTGAGTGAGATGGTGGACCAGACGTTCATGAGTCTGTTGGGAAAGAAATGAGAGGCTTGCTCTCGTGATGAGATTCTCGTGTAACTTCCTGGCAGTAGTGGAGAGATGGGCCATGAAACGGTACGCGTTCATGATTTTGTTCTTTATTGCCAGTTTGTTTCTGGCCACCTCGGCGTTCTGTCAAAAATTGAGGCCCGTCACGATCGGATTGACCGGTAAGAGTCTCGCCACCGCGGCCTTCGAAATGAGCGTTAGGAGGGGCCACTTTAAACAAGAGGGGCTGGACGTCAAGTTTATCACGATTCGCCAGAGCGACGTCATCATCAAGGCGATTATGGCGGGTGAATTGAACTTCATGAGCATTATCCCAACCGCCATCCTCGCCTCCGTTCGAGGCTTACCCATCCGCACCATTGCCGTGAACCTCGATAACGCCCCCTATGTTCTGGTTGGCCGGCCGCAGATCAAAACCATGAGCGATTTGAAAGGCAAAAAAGTGGCCGTCAGTTCTTTGGGCGGCATGAGCACCCTGGTTGTCCGGGAGATGGTATCGCGGAGCGGTCTTGAGCCGGACCGGGACTTGGTCGCTGCTGGCCGTGGGCGGAAGCGAGACACGCAGCGGGGCTATGGCGGCTGGCTTTGTTGACGCGGCTCTGGTGACCGTCCCTTTGAATTACAACCTCGAACGGCAGGGTTATAACCGTCTGGCGTGGGGTCCGGACTTCGTGCGCTATCCGATGAATGGCATCTCCGGATCGCCGGATTATTTTGCCAATAACCGCGATTTGGTTCTTGCCCTTCTCCGCGGAGTCGCCGGCGGGGTCCGGGACGTGAAGCAACGGCGGTCCGAGATGATACCGTTCCTCAAGGAATATCTCGAAGTGCCGGAAGACGAAGCGGTTAAGAGCTACGAGTTCTCTGCTCAGTCACATGCCGGATAATATGATTGTCGACGACGTCGTGATCAGGCAGGCAATGGAATTCGCCGCCTATTCTCTGAAGCTGAAGCCCGACGCCGTGCCTGATATTTCTAAAGTTCGCGATTGGTCGCTTTGCCCGCGCCGCAAAATAGTTCGGCGCTGCGAAAGTGGCATCGCGAAAGCGAGGTCAAACAGAGATGAAGATTCGCGTTGCGTTTGTGATCGGAGAGTACCCGGCGGAGGAGCGTCAGCGCCGCGAGCAGGTGGCGCTGTCCTACGCGACGGCCGGACATCGAAATCGGTATTATCTCAACGCCCGCCTCGCCTTACATTCGCGGCATGAGCCCGGCGGATATCCAAATGGCCGCGCCGTCTTTTATCGAAGCCTTTCGAGAAGCCGAGCGCCAGGGCTATGACGCGGTGGTTCCTCTGGGCATGCTCGACCTCGGCATCGATGGCGGCAAGTCGGCCGTCGATATTCCGGTAGTCGGACCTTTCGAAGCCTGTTTTCATATCGCCTCGCTCTTGGGCGACCGTTTTGGCCTCATCGTCTACCACCCAGGACCATTCCGTTCCACTCGCGCAATGGCGCGGCGCTATGGAGATGGAGTCCAAGATCGCCGGTATTCGCAGCGTCGGTTTTTCCTTGCCCGATATCGCGGCGAACCGCGACGAAATGGTGCAGAACTTTGTCTCCCATGCCCGCGCGCTCATCGACGAAGGCGGCGCCGAGGTTATCATCCCCATGGGCATCACCCAGTGTCCGGTTCACATCAAGCCGGATTGGCTGCAAGAACAGCTCGGCGTTCCCGTGGTGAAGGCTTCGGCGCGCCGATTCGCATGGCGGCGCTGCTGGCCGGCCTCGGCTTAAAGCAAAGCCGGGTGCGCTGGCCCAAGTCCAACTCCTGGCGTCCTGTCCCAGAAATCCGTCAGCATAATTCGCAACTCATTCCGCTTTAACACTGAATCGGCGATTTCACGAGAGCTGCCGCCGGGTTGTGTTTCCTATTCCGCTAGTGTGGCGGAAAACTCAACGGGGCGGCACTCTCGTCGAAATTACCGATTCTGTATTAGAGTTCAATGGATCATTACCGAAATCTCGCCGGGCACCGTGATCACGGATGATTTTCGCTTTATCATGCTGACGTATTCTTGATTAGAGCATCGATAAAACCTTCATCGTCAAGCTCTTTTACCCAATGCAGATCCCAGAGAGCCATCGGGTTTATGCCTTGGGCACCATATTCGTCGCAAGCGATTTCATAGGTGGCGGCGAGCGCCTGCGGCGTGGGATAGGGTTTGATCTGAAGCTTCGCGACAATAGCGTCAAAATGACTTTCCATTTCGTCTAAAGCTGTCAATTTTCATTCGCTTCATGGGCTCTCCCGCGACGATGCTCATTGCTTCCTGCTTACGATGCTTCATCAAGCAAACGCCATGAATGACCGCCTGCACATAATTCTTCAGGACAGCCGGTTTTTGCGCGCGAATTCGGCCGTGCATGCCTGAGCATAGTGGCTCACCACAGAGAGATCAGGGACCGGGAGAATTTTCAACCCGGCTTTCAAGGGGTCTGCGAGATAGAGCGGATCGACAAAGCAGGCGATGCACTCTCCGCTCGCCACTTTCTTCCATTGTCCCCATCTTCCCACATCCGCGTCCTTGAAGATCGGAACCGCCACCTTGCCTTCCAATCCCACCATCCGCAGCCACAACGTAACGGCATAGGGCCGCCCCGAATCTCTCACCGCCATAGCTTTGCCGGCAAACTCATTCACCCCCTCGACGTGCTTTGGCACCACCAGGTCCAATCCTCGCAAGATTCTAGGAGCGCAAAAGAAAGTGATCTTTTTCCCCTTGGCCGCTTCCGCATAAAGAAACTCCACGTGGTCGATCAACACGTCAGCCGAGTCACTAAAAGCGCGGCCTCAAACTCGCCGTAATCTTTGATTTTCAAAACCTCGACGTTGACACCATAGTGCTTCAGGCCCATTTCTCTAATGCAGTAGATGACCGGCGTTCGGTCATCGTCCCTATACGCAACTCTTACAGTTTCCATAGGCATAACCCTTCCAACACACTCCTAGTTATAGGACTCCTTGATCCTGGTAAGAAGCAATAATCAACAAACGACGAGAGGCAACTTCGCTGCCGAAAGGCTTATAGCGGCAAATGCGGTCAGCTTCTTCCGGAAAGCTTGCGCCCCTGATCGAGTACAGCGAAAGATCGTGTCGCCGTGGGCATCAAGAAGCGGTAGCCGCTCGATACCAGGCGTTCGATGTTTTTAGCGTCGGGGTGGAGGATGGCCGCAGGGAACTTTGTGTTCTTTACAGATTCTGAGAATGGAGTTGATCGCATCGGCAACAACCGGATGATCGTAATCCCGGGGATGACCCAGTTCCTGGCTCAGATCTCCTTCGCCAATCAACACCACGCCGATTCCCGGAACCTCCTTGAGAATCTTCGGCAGGTTGTCGATGGCGCGCGTCTCTTCGCATTGAATGATAACCAGAATTTCCCGCGCGGTGCCAGGGGCCAAACATCGGCGCGGCTGTAGTATTCCTGCTGCGCCAATCCCCAATAGCGTGCCGCGCGCGCGGAGCGTCGCCACGAATGCCCGGAGGATTATGGAGCGGGGCTTCTTTAAGTCTTGGGTAGCGGCAGGCGCCCACGGCATTCCACGCCTCCTCGACCGTGCTCACATGAGGAAAAATGATACCGTAAACGCCGATATCGAGCACCTGCTTGGCGACCCACTGATTCATCTCGCCGCCGTTGGGCGGAATGCGCACCATGGGAGTAACCTTGGGCGCGAGTGTTTTTCCTTCGACGATCTGGCGCCGGTCGAGCATCGCCTGGAGCGCCTGTCGCAGTCCGGGAAAATCCAGCGGCGCATGCTCCATTTCGAACGCGATGCCGTCCAAAGACGAGCTCGCCATGGCAATTGCGCTTTCGGTATCCACTGGAGTGAACGAAGCGAAGGCGGTCTTACCTTCTTCCAAGGCTTTGATTACGCCGTTAAGGCGCGGTATGTCTGGCATGTTGGCGATCTCCTTTGTTAAGATTAGGCGACCTATAGCAGACGGCATAGCAACTGACAATCGCGAAGAAATCGTAAACTTTTCGGCTGGACAAGCTAAGAAACCATATTGAAAAATTTTCCAGGCCGCTCAAAAGGTCCAGGTGCGAGGCGCACGAGAAATCGACGAGCGAAGGCGTACTCTTGGCGGTACGTTGGAGCGAGTCGATCGAGTGCAACGACGCAGATGGGGCTTTTCAGCGGACTGAGGGAGGAACTCATGATTATTGACGCGCACACCCATTTCACCACCGCTCCGTTGGAATTGCCGGCCTACCGGGGCCGGCAGATTACCGACCTTGGTAAGCCCACGAGGGCCAAGCTCCAGATCAGCGATGAGCAGCTGGAACGCTCGATGCAGGGACAGTTCAAGCGCATGCAGGAGTCCGGAATCGATCGTCTGCTTTTTTCCCCGCAAGCATCAGGCTATGGGCCATCACTTCGGTTCGCCACTCATAAGCCGCTACTGGACCGAGGCCTGCAACGACCTCATCGCCCGGGTCGCCAAACGCTGGCCGGACAAGATTTCACCCGTTTGCCAACTGCCGCAGTCCCCGGGCGTCGGCCCCAAGGAATGGGTCGACGAGCTGGAACGCTGCGTGAAAGAGCTGGGGTTCGTGAGCTGCAATGTCAATCCCGACGTCGCCGGAGGCCGCGAACCGCTGACGCCGTCCCTAGCAACCGAGTGGTGGTATCCGCTGTGGGAAAAAATGGTGGAGCTGGATGTGCCGTGCACCATTCACGCCAGCGCGTCCGCTCAATCCGGCGATGCACCTGACCAACTCTTATTACATTGCGCATCACAATGCGGCGGCCGTCGAAATTCTCACGCTCTCGCGTCTTTAAGGATTTTCCCAAGCTCAAGATCATCATCCCTCACGGCGGCGGCGCGATCCCATACCACTGGAACCGGCAAGCGCGGCATGCACGTCAGAGAAGGCCTCGGAACCCTTCGAAGAGATGGCGCGGAAGGTCTACTGGGACATGGCGATATACGACAAAGAGTCGATGGAGCTTTTGATCAAGCGCGTCGGCGTCGACAACGTGCTGTTCGCCACGGAGATGTTCGGCGCCGTGAATGCCATCGATCCCAAGACCGGACGAAATTTCGAAGACCTAGTACCGATATTCAAGTCCATCGACTGGCTGAGCGAGGAAGACAGACACAAGATCACCGAGGGCAACGCGAGGAAAGTTTTTCTCGCGCATGTTCACCTCAAGCCAAAACCTAGCCAAAGATATTTTGATGCATAAGAGATCGGAAATGTCTGCGGCAAAGTGTCAGCAAGGAGGCCGCCAAGTTCGAAGAAGAAAGAATTTTCTTTGCGTTCTTTGCGTCTTGGCGGGATAAGGTTTTGTGACCACGGTCCGCAGCACAAAACGTTAGTGATGAATTCTCACACTTCGGAAAGCGAGCGCCTAAGAGTCCTCTTGACCCTTCGTCTCTTGTTCGCTAGGCTCCGCTAGCCGAAGTCGGGGAATATCGGTTTATTAGAATTTCCAATTTCAGAGGAGGATTTATGAGACGCACGTGGATCGTAAGTATCGTCGTTAGCTTTTTGATAACGCTATTGCTGGCCTCGTCCGCCCGAGCACAAGCTAATTTCTATGAGGGCAAGACCGTAATCCTCGTGATCGGGGCCAAGGGCGCCGGCAGTCTGATTGCGGCTACGCAGATCGTCGCCCACCATCTTGGAAAGTATATTCCGGGAAAGCCTGCGGTGATTGTCACAAGAAATGCCCGGGCGCGGCGCACCTGCTCGCGACCAATCACGTTTTCAACGTGGCCAAGCCGGATGGGCTAACGATCTTAGCTTCCAATCCTCAAGTTGCGGTTGCCCAGCTCGCAAAAGTAGAACACGTACGCTTCGATGTGCGCAAGTTTCAACTGGCTGGGGTCGACGGGACCTGATGGCGTGGCGCTCTCAGTAAGGGTGGACTTGCCTTACAAGAACTTCGAAGATATTCGGAAAGCCGACCAAGACCTAATTGTAGGAACGACCGGCCCCGGATCGAACGCCCACGACTTCCCGCTGCTCTTGAAAGAATTTGCCGGCGCCAAGTTCAAGCTCGTCTCCGGCTATCCTTCCAACGGCGATGTCCATGTTGGCGATTCAGCGCAAGGAAGTCGACGTATGGGCCGCGCTCGCTACCACGATCAAACTCGCCGTGGACCAAGGTGCCGTCCGGGCCATCGTTCGCGGCCGGGTGGCAACGCCGGGGTTCGAGAATCTACCGGTGGACGAAGATCTGGCGACCAGCGCACTGGGAAAGTCGATCATGGGAATCAGAGGGTTGCCGCTCGCGATAGGGAGAGCGTTCGCAGTGCCGCCGGCGACCCCGGCGGATCGCGTAACCGTTCTTCGAGAAGCCTTTGCGAAAGTTATCAAGGACCCTGAGTTTCTGGCCGAAGGCAAGAAGGCCAAGATCGATTTCAACTACATCTCAGCCGAGCAAGCGCTGAAAGACTTTACCGCCCTACTGAATCAACCGCCGGAAGTTCTGAAAGAGATGGGCAAATACATCAAGCTCGAAGGCTAAGCGGTTTTAGATTTTCGATTTTAGAATGGTTCTGGATCCATAGTCTCGGTTCTTCCAACTCGAGACGTTCAAAATGGGTTGACGATGTTTGACGCGTTGATCGACGGTCTCGTTCTGGTCTTACAATGGAAAGCCTTCAGCCTGATGATGATCGGGATGGGGTTAGGCTTTATCGTCGGCTTACTTCCCGGCATCGGCGGCGCCGCGACGCTCGCTATGATGCTACCGTTCATTTTCAAGATGAGCCCGGCGGAGGCGTTTGCCTTTCTGCTCGGCATGCACGCCGTTGCCGCCACAACCGGAGATATCACCTCGATTCTCTTCGGCGTTCCGGGCGAAGCGATATCTGCAGCCACCGTCGTGGACGGCTATCCGATGGCCAAGAATGGAGAGGCCGGCAGGGCTTTGGGCGCCGCGCTCATGAGTTCTTTGGTTGGCGCCTTGATCGGGGCGCTGGTTCTGGCTCTTGCAATCCCTATCGTTCGTCCACTGGTTCTTAGCTTCGGCTCTCCGGAGCTCTTGATGCTCGCCGTCATGGGGATCGCCTGCATCACGTCTCTCAGCGGTCTAGGCGCGCGGAGTCAAATCAGAGGATTCTCCATGGGTTTGCTCAGGTTTGCTGTTGTCTACGATAGGTCAAGAGCGCCAGTCCGGCTCGCTGCGCTTCGATATGGGCATGATGTACCTCTGGGATGGCCTGGATCTGGTCCCGGTCCTGGTGGGGATATTTGCCATTCCGGAGATTATCGACCTCGCCGTGCGCGGGCACAGCCATCGCGGGGAGAGACAACCGGGAAATCTATCAGGCCGGTGTTATGGAGGGAATCAAGGATACCTTTCGCCACTTCTGGCTGGTCGTGCGCTGTTCGGCCATCGGCGTTTTCATCGGAATCTTGCCAGGAGCCGGAGGTGGGGTCGCTCAATGGGTCGCCTACGCGCGACGCCGTCCAGAGTGCCAAGGATACCAAGGACCGGGAGCGCTTCGGCAAAGGAGATATTCGCGGAGTACTGGGTCCGGGAGCGGCAAACAATTCAAAGGAAGGAGGGGAACTCATTCCTACCGTCGCCTTCGGCGTGCCGGGGAGCGGAGCGATGGGAATCCTGCTCGGCGGCTTCCTAATTATGGGTCTCACACCCGGCCCCGACATGTTGACCAAGCACCTCCCGATCACTTTTTCGATGGTCTGGACTCTGGTGATCGCCAATATCATCACCGTGCTTTTGTGTCTCATGGTCCTGAATCATCTCGCAAAGATCACCTATGTCCGGGGTGGACTCATCATCCCTTTTGTTCTTTTCTTAGTCTTCGTCGGAAGTTACACTGCGAACGGTCAGGTCGCCGATTTGGTGGTAACCTTCATTTTTGGCTCGCTCGGCTATCTCATGGTGCTATTTGGCTGGCCCCGACCACCATTTGTCCTAGGGTTTGTGTTGGGAAAGCTCGTCGAGACATATCTATTCATATCGGTCACCCGATATGGATTTTCCTGGCTCACTCACCCTATGGTCCTCGTCTTAATTTTCTTCATAGGTCTGGTCATCGCTTATCCCTTCATCCAGGAACGGCGCAGCAAAAACCGGGAGAACATGGGTGCGATTTAAGCTGCGGTCTCTCTTCAGCCTCCTGCTCATGATCGTCGCTGCCTACGCCGTTATCTCGGCGCGGCACTGGTCGTTCAAGGCTGCCCTTTTCCGCTCGCCACCGCCATTCCTCTCTTTGTCCTCGCAGGAACGCAACTGATCCTCGAACTATTCGGTGGACAAGAGACAACCAGCGGTCCGACCGTAGAATTAGAGTTCTCGTCCGATGTGGATCCCGCAGTCGCACGCAAGCGGGTCGCCGGAATCTTAGCCTGGATCGCCGGTTTCATCCTGCTTGTTTTTCTGGTGGGCTTTCCCATCGCCGTCCCGGTGTTCATCTTTTCCTTCTTGAGCCAGCAAAGCCGGGTAGGCTGGCTGCTATCGTTCTCGCTCTAACGGCGGCCGCCTGGGGTATCTTTTACTTTCTTTTCCAATGGCTGCTTAATGTGCAGTTCGAGGCTGGAGCGATTCAAACCTGGATGGGCTGGTAAAATTGTTACCGGAGACCGAAGCCTGTCGTGCTGTAAGAGCGAATCATAAAGAAGGGAGAGTTAAGATGAAAAGAAGCAGTGAACGTATCTTGACGACCCATGCGGGGGCCTTACCACAACCGGCTGACTTGAAACAAATGCACACCGCGCAGATCAGCGGGCAGCCCATCGATCCAGAGACTTTCGCCAAACGGGTGCGAGAGGTGGTCGCGCAGGTGGTTAAGAAGCAGCTGGACTGCGGCCTCGATATCATCAACGACGGCGAAGTCGGCAAATCCAATTTTTCCCGCTATGCGCGGGAACGTCTCTCCGGCTTCATCGAACGGGAAGTGAAACCGGAGGATCGGGCCTCGACGATTTTCGCTCGCGACATGGTGGAGTTTGGCGATTACTTCAACAAGCGGACGGGCAACAATCGCGGCGACAACATCAAGCGAGTTTTCTGCAACGGGCCGCTCAAGTATGTCGGCCAACAAGGGTTGCAACAGGAAATCGGTGATTTCAAAGCCGGGCCTCCAGGGACAGAAGTACGAGGAGGCATTTCTCCCCGCCATCGCGCCCGGCACCATCGAGCACTGGATGAAAAACGACTATTACCCCAACGATGAAGCCTATCTGTTCGCCATCGCCGATGCGATGCACGAAGAATACAAGGCCATCGTCGACGCCGGTTTCCTGCTTCAGATCGACGACCCCGACCTGCCGGACGGCTGGCAGTTCATGTCGCGCATGTCCGTGCCGGAGTATCGCAAGTACGCCGAGCTGCGCGTCGACGCGCTCAACCACGGCCTGAGAGATATCCCGCCCGACAAAGTTCGCTTTCATACCTGTTGGGGCAGCTACCATGGGCCCCACAAGTACTGACATCCCACTGAGAGACATCGTCGATCTGATTTTAAAAGTGCGCGCCGATACCATTTCTATCGAAGCAGCCAACCGCAAGGCACGAGCACGAATGGCGGGTGTGGCAAGAAGTGAAACTACCCGCAGGAAAAGTTCTCGTGCCCGGGCGTCGTCGGCCACGCCACCGACATCGTCGAGCATCCGCAGGCGATCGCCGACCGGCTGGTGCGCTATGCCAAGATCGTCGGCCGGGAAAACGTCATGGCCGGCACGGACTGCGGCCTGGGACCACGGGTAGGCGATCCGCAAATCGCCTGGGCAAAGTTCGCCGCCATGGCCGAAGGCGCGCGCATCGCGAGCCAAGGAGTTGTGGGGAAAATGACGCTCGAAAGAGCCGTCATTCCTGAACGCGAGTTACAGATTGAAGGAGGAACTCTGATGAATGTCCGATGGATGATCAACGTCAACCCTGCTTGTCGGCTTCTTATTGCTGTTCGGCGCTGCATACGCTCAGCAGCTGCCAAAGTCCGCCGCTATCGGCTCCAATCCGCCGGGTTCGCTCTTCTATGCGTTGGCCAGCGGTTTGGCCAAGGTGATCAGTGAGTCGACTCCAATCCAGACACAAGTCCAACCTTACGCCGGAACCAAGCACCTTTGTGCCGCTCTTCGACAGCGGAGAGCTGGAGTTAGGCGTAGTAAACGCGGTGGATCATGGGTATGGTTTACCAGGGTCCCAAGCTAAAAGTTGGAGGAAGAAATCCCTTTCCTCACGTTCCCAGCTCGCGCTTTGATCATGCGCGGCTCGCCGCTTGCGAAGCAGCCTGATCGTCAAGAAGAGACTCGCCGATCAAGACTATCGGCGATGTCAAAGGCAAAGCGCGTCACCGGCGAATATACCTGCTCAGTTAGCCGTCTGGTACAACGTCTTCGGCTCGCTATCCAACGGAGGATTGACGTGGAACGATGTCAAAGGTCGTGCCGGTTCCCGCAGTCAACGAAGGCGTCGATGCGCTGATACAGGGACGCGCCGACGTCACCACCCACGCTATCGGCTCGGCTAAAGTTAAAGAAGCTGACGCCGCGGTCGGCATCCGCTATATTCCGCTCGATTGTTCGCCAGCAAGGCGAAGAGCGCATCAAGAAGGCCGTGCCGGGTTACTACCTTTCCATCGTCAAAGCCGGGTCATCCACCCGGGCATCGTCGAAGACACGTGCGCGTATACCTTACGATATTTATTTCGTCGGCCACAAAGGGCTGCCCGGATGCCGTGGTGTGCAAGCTGTGCCTGAAAGCCATCTGGGATCAACGTTGCCAAGCTGCCGCCACTCCATCCCGGCTTTGTAGAGTGGACAAAGGAACGCGCCGTGGACCCCGGAAGTGACGATGCCCTATCACCCGGCGGCCGTGCAGTTCTTCGAAGGACCAAAAGGATCTGGCCCGCTAAGATGGACGAGGTGCAAAAGAAGCTATTGGCGTTAAACCCATAAGCGACAAGGATGAAGTGTGAAGGATGAGGTGGATAAAGGAACGAGGTTTTCCGCAACCGTGCGGTGGTGATTGACAATATCGACACGTAGCGAATAGATCCGCGCGCCAAACGGAGGATCCCATGTCTACGGGCCGCAACATAAGCCGCTTCTTGATTGCCGCCACTGTGGTTATGGTCTTGCCGAAGATCGCCCCTGTTGAAGCGCAGAATCTCCCCGCTCTCTAACTATCGGCAGCAATCCACCAGGCACCGTGTTCTATGCATTAGCGAGCGGCCTGGCCAAAGTAGTGAGCGATGCCACGCCCATGCAGATGGCGGTGCAGCCTTACACCGGGACCAGCACCTTCATGCCGCTCCTCAACTCCGGGAGAGCTGGACTTCGGCATCAATAACTTCGTTGACATGGCGTTGGCTTATCAGGGACCGGAGCGGTTGAAGATCGGTGGCCAAAACCCATTTCCCCACATTCCCAATGTGCGGCTGGTGATGCGGGGTTCTCCTTTCTTGGTGGGGCTGCTCGTGCGCAAGGACTCCCCCATAAAGACCATCTACGATATCAAAGGCAAACGGCTCACCGGAGAGTATCCCGCCAATTGGCTGTCTGGTATAACATGTTCGGAGCCCTTGCTAGTGCAGGGCTCACTGGAAGGACGCAAAAGTCGTCGCGGTGCCGGCTGCGAACGGAGAGTCGATGCCTTGGTCCAAGGCCGCGCGGATGCCACTCAGCACGCGCTAAACTCCGCCAAAAGTCGAGAGGCTGACGCGGCCATTGGGGTGCGCCATCTCTCGATTGATTGCTCTTTAGAAGGAAGCGCCTGCGGCAGGCTGTCCCTGGTTACTACCCGCGTATCGTCAAGGCTGGAGCCGCTTTGGCCGTGGTGGAAGACACCTGCTTCACTGCGTACGACATCTGCCTGACCTGCGCCCAAGGTTGCAACCGACGCCGTAGTGGTGGCACCGTTCTCAAGGCCATCTGGGAAAATATAGAGAAGCTCCCGCCTTTCCACCCAGCCTTCAATGAATGGACGCGAGAGCGGGCGGTGGACCCCGACGTGACAATTCCCTATCATCCGGGGGCAATTCAGTTTTTATAAGGAGCGTGGCGTATGGTCAGCCAAGATGGACGACACACAGCGAAAACTTTTGGCGCTCAATCCGTGAAGTTTTAGTCCAGAGTCTTAGGTCTTGAGTCTGGAGTTAACCCTAGACTCTGGACGCTAGACTCTAGACGACGGCATTGCAGAGGAGGATGAGATGCAAAAACAGACAATGAGAATTCTAACGTCAATAATCGCCACGCTGCCGTTCCTGATCGGTTCCGCCGACGCCCAAAACTCCCCGCCTCGACGACCATCGGCACCAATCCCGCCGGCACCGTCTTTCTACACCGTCAGCGCCGGTCTGGCAAAAGTGATTAGCGGTGCCGGGCCGATGCAGTCGATCGTCCAGCCTTATACCGGCAGCAGCACGTTCATGCCTTTGCTCGATAGCGGCGAAATCGACTTCGGCATCATCAACGCCGTCGAAATGAACCTCGGCTATCAAGGACCGGCGAAATTGAAAATCAGCGGTAAAAATCCTCTTGCCGCACGTGCCGAACATAAGATTGATCATGCGCGGCTCGCCGTTGTCGGTAAGTCTGGTGGTTAAGAAGGACTCGCCGATCAAAGACGGTCTACGATGTCAAGGGAAAGCGGGTGACCGGAGAATATCCGGCAAATATCGCGATCTGGTACCATATCTACACCGCGCTAGCGAACGCTGGGTTTACCTGGGACGACGTCGAAGGTCGTCCCCGTCCCAGCCGTTAATGACGGCGTCGACGCGCTGGTTCAGGGTCGCGCCGATGTCAGCAATCACGCCATCAACGCCGCCAAGATAAAAGAAGCCGACGCGGCTGTCGGCGTCCGCTTTCTGTCACTGGACTGCTCCGCGCAGGAGAGGCGCGCGTGAGACAGGCAGTCCCGGGATACTATCTCATCACTCTCAAGGCGGGCTCTTCCACCGGAATTGTCGGCGACACCTGCGTGCTAGCTTACGATATTTACATGCTCGGGCACAAAGGGCTGTCCAACGAAGTTGTCACTCATTCGCTAAAGGCGATCTGGGACAACATCGACAAGCTGCCGCCGTTGAATCCGCAGTTTCAGGAGTGGACCCGAGAGCGCGCCGCATCGGCTGATGTGACGGTCCCTTACCATCCGGCCGCCGTGCAGTTCTATAAGGAAAAAACCTGTGGAACGCCAAAATGGACGAAGCGCAAAAAGATTGTTAGCTGTGAATCCATGACTGCGTGAATATTTTGTCGTTTCGTTCAACGTGAACGGAGCGAAACGAGTGAACCACAGAAACGATGGAACGACTGGAACGAAGCGCAGCGCTTGAACGATTGGAACGCTCTGGCCCATTAAGATGAGTGACGAGCTCGCCGCAACTCCTGGACGTTTCCGTAAGCTGACCGGCGCGCCGGCGGCGATCCTGCGCGCGCTCTTGATCACCCTCACGGTTTTGGGCTCGTTATGGGCGTTGGAAGTTCACCACCACTTCGAGGTCACGTTTTTCAAGCAACAGTATCTCGCGCTGTTTCTTGCGCTGGCGTTGGGCAGTGTGTTTCTCGCCGTCAAGGTTTATCCGAAACAGGCGGGCGATCACGTTCCTTGGTATGACTGGCTGCTCGCGCTTGGTGGTCTCGCCATCGGACTTTACGTCACGATTTTGTACCCCACCATTGCCTATCGTCTCGGTATACTTTCGCCGGATCGCTGGATCTTCGGCGGCCTCGCGATCATTCTGCTCCTCGAAGCGACGCGCAGAGTCGCCGGCGGCACCCTCGCCTGGCTCGCGTTGGGCGTGATTCTCTACACCAGGTTCGCTGAATTCATGCCGGGGATTTTTACTCGAAGAGTCCTTCCTGGGCACGCATCGCGAGTTACTTATATTTGGACTCCAACGGCATGTTGGGCTTGCCCCTCGACGTCGCCGCCGGGGTGGTCGTGGCATTCATTCTTTTCGGCCAGGCGCTTTACGCCGTTGGCGGCGATAAGTTTCTCACCGATCTAGCGCTCATCGCCACGGGCCGCTATCGCGGCGGACCCGCCAAGGTTTCGGTAGTATCCTCGGCGCTCTTCGGCACGGTCTCCGGGAGCGCAGTAGCGAATGTCGTAGTCGACGGCGCGATCACCATTCCGCTGATGAAGAGCGTCGGCTTTCCGGGCCATATGGCCGCGGCGATCGAAGCGGTGGCATCCAACGGCGGCCAGATCATGCCGCCGGTCATGGGCGCCGCGGCGTTTTTGATGGCGGAGTTTTTAAACATTCCCTACGGCCAAGTCGCCCTCGCCGCGGCAGTCCCCGCATGCCTCTATTATTTGGCTCTGTTCACTCAGATCGATCTGGAGTCCGCCAAACGCGGCTTGTTAGGATTACCGCGCCGAACAAATCCCCAAGTTTCGCAGCGTCATCCGCTTGGGCTGGGTGTTTCTGATTCCGTTATCGATTCTCGTCTACACACTGATGATCGAAAACTGGGAAGCCGGCAAGGCCGGCATGGTCGCGGTCATCGGCGTCTTTCTCGTCGGCGTCATTGCAGAAAGAGACGCGGCCATCGTTCAAGAAAATCGTCACCGCTTTCGAAGAAACCGGCAAGATCCTTCTCGACATCGCCGTCATCACGGCGTTGGCCGGCATCGTCATCGGCGCGCTTCATCTTTCCGGCTTCACTTTTAAAATCTCACTCTTGCTCGTCACGCTCTCCGGCAATAACGTTTTCTTACTTCTACTCATCACCGCACTCGGATGTCTATTCCTCAGGTCTGCCGCTGCCGACGACAGTCGTCTACATCACGCTCGCCGTTCTGGCCGCGCCGGCGCTGGTGCAATTGGGCATCCCACCGCTGGCCGCTCATCTCTTTCTGTTCTACTTCGGCATGGTGTCGTTAATCACGCCGCCCGACTGTTTGCCGGTGTATATCGCAGCATCGATCGCGCGAGCGAATTTCTGGCAGACCGGCTGGACCGCCATGCGCCTCGGCATCGCCGCCTACTTCGTGCCGTTTATTTTCGCGCTTCATCCGCCGCTGATTCTCATGGGCACGTTAAAAGAAATTCTCATCGCGATCATCACCGCCGTCCATCGGCGTGATCCTGCTCGGCGCCGGTTGCGCCGGTTATTTATTCCGCCCATTGAGTTGGACCAAGCGTGGACTTCTCTGGTTAGCCGCTCTGCTCCTGCTCCTTCCTTCGACCAGCAATCTGCTCCTTTTCGCCGACTTCGCCGGCTTCGCTCTTGGTGCAGCTATCTTTGCGTGGGAGTGGAGTCAGCGTGATCACAGTTCGAAAATGGCAACTGAATCCAGCGCGATCAATCCAATTTTCAGCAGACAGCTCGTTGATTAAATCCTGCGCACCGAGTGGTGACAATCGCCCGTCACAGTCGCAGCAGGCGATTTTACAACACATCAACCAGGGTATAACCTGCAGCGATTAAATGCCTGACACGATTCTTGTGCTGACTTAGTTTTTAGCTGCAACGATCGATCGATCGTATTTACTTCAGCCCATAGCCCGCCGCCACTTTGTCCATGTAGCCGTTCTCGTCGAGCTTGCGAATCAGCCGAGCGTCGATCAGACTCTTCCACTTTGACATTTGCCGCTTTGGGATTCTGCGGCGCCATGAGCCGGCGAATGTTGCGCAACGCTTCGAGCGAAGGAAGCGGCTTGCGCTCGATGCTGGTCAGTAGATCCTGATAGCCCTCCTCGGCGACCGTTGGATCGCTCAATTTGTAATCCGTCGCGTCATGATTTTTGTCACGATCCCCTTGTTCATCGGCGCCAGGTGTAGCGCGAGGCTGTCCACCAGCGCCATCAGAATCTGTTCTGCTAGCATCGGCGCGCTTCTGTACAAAATCTTGGTTGACGACGATGGCCTGGTTGAGCATAGGAATATTTGCCGGCGTCATATCGGCGATTAAAGTAAATCCCTTGCTTGAAGACGCCGAGCCAGCGCGCCATCGAGTACCGCCGCGTCGATCCGGCCGGCTTCCAAGCGACTGGCTGATTAACACCGAGTCGCCGATAACCAGCAGATTGATATGGTCCCGCTTGATGTCGATGCCGACATGCTCAAGCGCGAGGATGGTATGCATCCATGTGCTGCCGCCGATGCTCTGAATGCCGAAGCGTTTGCCGCGCAATTGCTCGGCAGTTTTGAGATTCGGTTTCCGAGCAATCGTATGCGTAAGCTTACTGGAGATAGAAGAAAGGATCCGCAAATATGAGACCTTGCGAGCGCCGCGCCCAAGCACCGCGGTACCGCCGGTGTAGCCGACTTCGATATCCCCGGAGATAAGGCTCGCCACCAAGAGTGGGCGCGCCCTTAATAAGCACGATGCGCGCCTCGATCCCTTGTTTCGCAAACAGTCCTTGCTGCTGGGCGACAAGGAGCGGAATCGTCCTCGGGCTCATGGCGCGCGACCCCGACGGTGATCTTGGTTTGAGCTCGTACGGTGAATGCCATCGAAGTGTGATCAGCAGGAAAATCAGCAATCCAAGACGCGATGCATAAATTTACCGGCCATATTTGTTCTCCTTCGCTCAGCAGCGGCTGAGAGTCTGGCTAGGAACATCCGGTGAATGGGAAAGAAATCCCAAGGTCCTATTACATACGAGAAAGCGGTGTGCCGGCGTCAAATCTTTCTATAGGGCCTGGATTGATTGACCGATCCTCTTTACGCTAAGCTTTCTCCAATTGCAGTTCGATTTGACCCAAGGAGGCAAAATTCTTATGGCGATATCGAAACGTAGAATAACCCTTATGGCGATTAGCTTATTCGCCTTTGTCGGCTTATCGCAAATTGTCGCTTGAAAGTATTCGTTGAGGCGCGCGCCGGCGGCGGAGGCTCAGGCGGCTTGCGCGGCTCCAGGAACTTATCAGTCGCCCGGCTCGACCCGCACAACCCACAAGGCCGTCTGAAGCCAGACGAGACGCAGTTCCACCGCCGCAGCAACCTGGTCCACTTGCGCCGCAACCCGGCGGCTTTATGCGTAGCTTTGGCACCGCCATGTTGGGCGGGTTTTGGGCTCCATGCTCTTCTCAGGATCTAGCGAATGCGGGCTTTGGCGGCCTTGGCGGCTTTGGCAGCAGCGGCATCGGACTTGTTGAGATCCTGCTGTTCGCCGGGTTGGGATATTTTCTCTACCGCAAGTTTCTTGGCCCCGCGGCCGCAACGGGTTACGGCACCATGCAATACCAAAATACCCGGGATTACTCTCCCCAGTACACTCCGGTTCAAGAAGCGCCGGCGATCAATAATGATATCGATTACCGGTCCTCTGACGATGATGGACCGAAGCTTCGATCCCAATCAGTTTTTAAAAACAGCTCAAGATATCTTTTTCAAAGTTCAGGGCGCGTGGAACAAGCAGGATACGGCCGCTCTGCGTTCCCTATGTGGATCCGAGTTGATGCAAACATGGGAGCAGGAGCTGAACAACCTAAGGGCTCGCGGTCAGCAGAACAAAATGGAAAATATCGCCCTTCGGGAAAGCGAGATCACCGAAGCATGGACGGAAAACGGCCAAGACTTTATTACCGTTCGTCTCCACGCCAATCTGCTCGATTATACCGTCGATCAAAAAGCGGAAACGTGGTCAGCGGTAACAACTCCGATCCCATTGAGTTCCAAGAATACTGGACCTTCACCCGTCCCGTGGGCCCTAACCCGTGGAAGTTAACGGCGGTGCAGCAGGCATAGCACAATCGTCGATAGGAGCATTCAAAACAACGGCGCACGCTCGTGCGCCGTTGTTGCTTTTGGCCATGGAGAAATCCCTCCCAAGGATCAAAAATGAGTAAAGCGCTTCTTTGTTTATCTTTCATCGTTTTTGGGTCTGTTTACTCATGCAGCCGCGCAGAACTTTTATTATCAAGGCAAGACAATCACGATTATTACGGGCAGCCAGGCCGGTGACCTTCTTCGATATTTATGCGCGCATGATCGCGACGCATATGGGAAAGAATATTCCTGGCAATCCCAACATGGTGGTGCAGAACATGACCGGCGCAGGTCATATCGTTGCCGCGAATTTCGTTTATAGCGGTCGCCAAACCCGACGGCCTGACTTTGCTCGCTCCCAACCCTAATCTCTACATCGACCAACTCATCGGCAGGCCCGAGATCAAATTCGACTGGGCAAAGTTCGCATGGATCGGCAATGCTTCGCGCACTACCGATTTGCTGCTACATGCGCTCCGACGCTCCCTTCAAAACGATGGAAGACGTACGCGATGCCAAGGAGCCGCCCAAATGCGGCGCCACCGGCATCCGGCACGACCGGATACATGGTGCCAAAGCTGTTGGAGGAGACGATCGGCGCAAAGTTCAACGTGATCACAGGATACAAGGGCGGCAACGAAGTTGACTTGGCGGTTGAGAGAGGCGAGAGTGCAATGCCGGGCGTTCAGCGTCACGGCGTTTTTCGGTCGCGAACCGTTTCATACCTGGCGCAAAACCGGCTTCGTGCGCGCCATCGTCCAGCTCGGCCAAAAAGAGACAGCCGGCTGGCCGATGTGACAGACCCTCAATGAGTTGATGGAAAAATATAAGACTCCCGAGATTGGCCGTCGAGTGGCGATGATGGTGACGGCCTCGGAAATCTTTCAACGCCCGTACATGGGTCCCCCAGGCATGCGCCGCGGAACATCGTCAAGATCCTGCGTGAAGCCTTTCAGAAGACTCTGAAGGATCCGCGCGTTCTTGGAAGAAGTGAAGAGCAAGAAACTCGACGCCGAGTACACGTCCGGCGAGGAGATGGAGACCCTAGCCAAAGAGATGATGTCGCAGCGGCCGGAAACTATCGAAAGGTTGAGAAAGGTTTTGGGCCAGTAAGAGCAATTCCTCCCTTCTCGCTAATCGCTCCCAGTCTCCTTGTCTCCCATCTCCTTGTCTCCTGATCTCCTTGTCTCCCCGTCTACCTCTTCCCCGCCCAGATCTGCTCGAAGAAACCGCTCTTTTCCATCTCGTCGAGATAGCGGGTATCAACCATTTCTTGAGGTTTGACGTTCTTGGCCCGTGGGTCCACGGGCGCGATTTCATCTAAGGTCGACTGGAGACCCTCGGGCTTGATCGCTAACCTCGGCTCCAAAGATTTGATCTCGACATTGTAACTCGCCTCCAAAAGCTTGCGGTCGTCGATGCGGAGATATTTCGCCAGAATCTTGTAAATGTACTCCTTGTCCGTGTGCATGATCTTGGCAGCCTCGGCCATGGCGCGCATGAAGCGACCGATCACCGGCCCGCGCTTGGCGATTATCGACCGGCGGGTAGTGAAAGTAGTCGCGGCATAGGCGATGCGCAGGTCCGGGCCGTAGACAACGTAGTGATAACCCAGCTTAAGAGCCTGAGCGTCGGTCGGCACAGTTAAGACCGCGGCATCGATTCCTGCGCAACCAGCGCGGCCAGTGTCCCGGGGCTCCTCCGGCCTGGATATAACTCACGTCGCGGCTGTCCAAACCATAATGACGCAGAGCTTGGACAGCAAAATAATGCGGATTGCTGCCGATGCGCGAGACCTCGATGCGTTTCCCTTTAGCTGCTCGGGTGTCTTGATGTCGGGCTTGGCGATGATGCTGTGGGTCAGCATGCTTTGACGCCGCCGATTAAGACCGGGTCTTTGTTGCCCTGCACGAAGGGTCGCGTAATGCTGGCCGCACCGATCACAGCTACCTCACTGTCGCCTGGACAGAACATGGCCGCCACCGCCGGTGCACCGGGAGTGACAAAAACCAGCGGAATCTCCAAATCATATTTCTTGAAAAGACCCGCCTCTTCGGCGATCCACGGGTAGGATTGGGACATCACCCGGGCGGTGTAGATCGTAAATAGCTTGTCCGCGGCGGAAGCTCCGCATGGGACCGCCAATAACCCACAAAGAATCCACAACGTGAAGACGCCAATATGATGCTTGCTCATTCGCAACTTCATGATCCATCCCCCATAAACTTGGAGATTCTTACAGTGCTCCTCTAAACCGTCGTCTCTGATTTGCGTCCCCTTACCACGCGGTAGCAAAGTTGATGACATTGCGGGCAAACTCCTCCGGATGTTCCCGGTAATGAAAGTGGCCTCGCGTTCGTTGACGATGAGCATCCGAGCACGCGGATTTTTCTCGCCGATCATATCGAAGAGTGCGAGTCCTACGGCCGGGATCGCCGACGGATCGTTCTTTCCCCAGTAAAGAAGTGTCGGTGTCTGGAGTTTTCCTGCTGTTGATCCACTCTCCTCATTTCCGCCGCTCCCGTGGCGATGATGGCTTCGTAACGCTTCGCCGCCTCTCCACGCATCACCGTATCGGTCTTTTGCCCGCCAGGGAGGCTGGCCATGTAGCCCGCCGCCAAGACAAACTCCTCCGTGATGTGTTCGCGATTTTTGAGAGCTGCTGATGCGCAAAGCGGAACTGCTCCTTCGGATCGTCCGATGTACCGCGCTGTCCCCCAGCCCCCGTTCCAAGTCCGATGGCCGCGCGCCGCTCTTCGACGTTTCCAATCGGCGGAGATAAGCGTGCGCTGTCCGCGATGATCAAGGTTCTAACGATTTCGGGGTGCTCCAAAGTGACGCCGCGCGGCGTGGTAGGCGCCGGTGGACTGTCCCATGATGTGAAACTTGTCGAGCTTCATCACCTTGATGAAGTTGTAGAGATGCTCCATCTCTGCGGTGACGCTGTAGTCACCCTTCGGATTATCCGTCATGCCGTGCCCCAGCCGGTCGGGGGCAAGAACGCGAAAATGCTTGCTAAGCCCAGTCAGAACGGGAACCCAGGTATTCGCGCTGGATGTCCCCGATGGCCGGGCGCCGTGAATCAGCAAAATCGTTTCCCCGCTACCAACGTCGTCAATAGCGTGTACGCGCGCGCCGTTCACGTTCACGAACTTTGCTTCGTGGCCACCGATGGAGGCGGAGGGTGAAACGCTTTGACTAACAACGGACGTCGCCGGACGGGCCAACAAAACAAAGCAAACAACGGCCAGCGCGGTCCATAACGGTCCTAGCCTGCTAAACGCGGAAATGAACAACACAGCGAACTATCATGTTTTATCCTCCCGATTGGTCCCGTATTCGTTAACCACGACTTGAATAAATCTCGCACTGCGCGAAAATAAGCCAGGTAAGCAGCGGCCGTCAAGTGGGGATGGAAACTGAACTCTTCGCAGAATTCGCTTTAAAAATCTGTGGTCATTGATAAGATTGCATCCACCTGATCTAAGGGAGGTAATCGTATGAGTGAAAATATCGTTTCCACCCCAACCCATGAACGGTGCGTGACTTCTTATGCCGCGCGCACGCAGTACAAGCCCGGCACAGTTCATCCGCCTTATATCAAAGTCAAAGACGCCATCGACATCCACTGCCACGCGCACGAGGGGCAGCAAGATCCCTATGACCTGCGCGCGCCGCGCGTCTCTCGCGGAGATGAAGGGACTGCTTGTTCAAAAGCATTCCCGGCGAAGATCCAGTAAAAGCCACGCGCGACGTCCAAGAAGATGTGAATCGCTGGGCCGATAAGGAAGGTGTGACGCCGATCACATGTTGGGCCGGCTACGTCTGCGGCAGACAAACGGCGCCCGTATCGGCGAAAACCGTGCGCGAGATGATCGACCGCGGCGTCAGCGGCTATTTGGTTGCCGGTCTTTAATCACGCGATCACGCTCAGCACCGTGGGAACCTATCGCCGGGTCATCGACGGAAGCAATACCAACGGCTGGCACGGCCCCTGCCTTGGGACAAAGCAGTCGCGCTCGGTCATTACAACCTGGCTGAAAATGGCGAGCTGAAATCCGAGGTCAAAGAGATCGTGCGCATTTGCGCGGATCGAAACGTCGCGCTTTTCTTCGGCCACGCCACGCACAAAGAAATTTACAAGCTCGCCGAAGAAGTCGAAAAGGTCGGCTTGAAGCGCGCCGTGATCGATCATCCTTTCAGTCCGTTCTTGAATGTCTCGCCGGAGATGATGAAAGAGCTTTCTCCGGTGGGAATTTTCTTCAACTTCACCTGGGACGAGCTATCGCCGCTGCTCGGCGTCGATCCGCAGATCATGTACAACACCATCCGCGACGTCGGCCCGGAGCATTTCACCCTATCCAGCGACGCCGGTGAGCCGCTCTTCCCCGATTCCGTGGAGGCGATGCGTCTCGTCCGGGGCTATATGGAAGCGTTCGGCCTTGAATCGCAAGACGAGCTTTACACGGTGTGCACGAGGAATCCGGCGAAGGTGGTGGGACTGGAACTTAACTAATCGAGGATAGAGGATCGAGGATTGAAGATCGCGATGAGAATTTATCCCAAAGGCGTCACCCCCGGAATGTTTTAATCGGGGTCCAGTTCCAGTCTTGCCTGATTCCCGATAGAGTATTCGGGAATGACAGACTTCGGATAGGCAATTTACACAACGCAGCAAGCTACGGGAAACTGACGCATGCAAGATTCTTCGCCAGATGAATTTTGACAACAGATTTACTTTAGAGATCTCGTAACGGTGGCCCAACACCACTTTGCCGCTCGATCCAAACATGGCGCGTAAGAAGGGGCAATCCTCGAACCACTGCTGGCAAAGGCGATTGGCCCCAGCGCCGACCAATTGGAGGTCGAGTATAAAGATGGGTCTGAGGAAGTATTCGCCATGAAATCAGGAGTCGGTGTAGGAATCGCCAGCTTTCGCAGTTCCAGCCCAGAAGCGAAATCACTCCGTAACGAGTTGTACGCCCTGGCCAAGAAGAGGCAACGCGCGAAGATCGACGAACACACGTACGAGTTGCGCGCCCGTATCTTTGACAGCTTCGGCGAGGATGCTTTTCGCGTGGAACTGCGACGTTCTAACAACTGGCCAGAATGGCATCCGAAAATCAGGAGCGACAGTGACAAAGAACAAGCCGCGAATACCTGAAGACATGCAAAGATGGATCGATGCCCGCAAGCGTTTCCATCTATCCCATGCTCAAGTTCAGATGGCGCGTGAACTGGGCATGAACCCGCGCAAGCTGGGCTCACTGGACAACCACAAGCAAGAACGCTGGAAAGCTCCGCTTCCGGTCTTCATCGAACAGTGTTATCGCAGGCGCTTTGGCAAAGCTCAGCCCGACCGTGTTATTTCCGTCGAGGACCGAGCGCGGGAGATTGCCGCGAAGAAAGCCGAAAAGCGCGAGCGCCGGCAAGGCGCCGAGACTCGCCGGTGCGCAACAACTCGATCAATCGAAACGAGAATAGAAGATCGCGGGGAGATCGCCTAAGCGGTGGGGATCCATCCTCAATCCTCTATCTTCCATCCTCGACCCAGCTATCTTAAACCCAACCGCTCGAACGTTCCGTCCTTTTCCATCTCCTCAAGAAGCGCCGGTCGATGAGCTGCTGCGCCGTCACTTGCTTGGCCGCGCGGGTCGGTTTTGGCGATCTCGTCTGAGAGTTGCTTGGATCGCGATCGGTTTGATGTCGAGGCGCGGCTCCAGACACTTTCAACTCCTGGGTGTATGCCGCGTCGAAAACTTTCCGGTCGGTGAGACCGATTTTCTTGGCCATCAGTCGGAAGGCCAATTCGCGGTCGGTGACCATGATTTTGTAGGACTCGGCCATCATGTGCATGAACTGGCTGATCACCTTCGGGCGCTTGGCGATGACCGAGCGCAGCGTAACGAAGCCGGTGGCGACGTAGGCTGGTTTGATCTCGCGGCCGTCGATGACGTAGTTGAACCCCTGAAACGCCGCGCGCGTGTCCTGCGGTGTGGTGATCGAAGCGGCGTCGACGGCGCCCGTGGCGAGCGCCAAAAAAGTCTCCGGCGCGCCGCCGGTTTGAATCAAGTTCGCATCCTTGAGCGGATCGAGGCCTTTCTGTCGCATGGCATACTGCGTGAAATAGTGCGAGTTGCCGCCGATACGGCCAACGCCGATTCTTTTGCCTTTTAAATCCTCCGGTCGCTTGATGTCCGGCTTTCCCATGATGCTGTGGGTAAGGACATTTTTCACCGAACCGATAAAAACAAAATCGGTATTGCCGCTCAGATAAGCGCGGATCGGCCCTTCGCCACCGACGATGGCCACACTGCCGTTGCCGCCGGTCATCGCCGCGGTCACGATGCCCGACGAGGCGATGTAGACGAGCTGGAAGTCGAGGTCGTATTTGGGATAGAGCCGTGCTTCCTCGGCGAACCATGGGACAGCCATGGCGATGCTGGGCGCGGATTGAGCCCCACAAGTTTTTCCGCGGCGAAGATCGATCGATCGACACCCAGGCAAAGAACTAAACTAAGCCAAATACTTGCGCGGGAGAAGATGTGCGAGGTCATCGTTCAGCTCCTTATTGTGACGTTTATGATCGACGCAAGCGCCCCTTGACATCAACATGGCGTTACGACAACCTGCTCAAAGAGAGATTCGAAAAGACACTGCAACAAATACTATGTCGTCTACTTCCGCTCACGGCATTCCCCAGGGTAAGATCAGTCCTGACCTACGACGACTACTGCGATTTACCCAACGACCGAAATCGTTATGAGATCCTTGATGGAGAGCTGTCCGTGACGCCGGCGCCCAGCACAAAACATCAAAGGATCTCTAGTCGCCTTCACTTTGTGCTTACCCAACACGTTCTTGCCAATCAACTCGGCGACGTCTATGCAGCACCGACTGATCTGATTCTTGCTCCCGCAACCGTGGTCCAGCCCGGATCTTCTTTTCATTGGCAACGATCGTCGTGGCATCGTAACAGAACGGGCCATCGAAGCGGCCGCCGACTCTTGTCATCGAGATCCTCTCGGTCACAACTCGCCGCACCGACCGCCAAGCCAAGGCCCAGCTCTACGCCAAGCATGGGGTGCCTCATTATCTGGCTCGTAGATCCGGATCAACAATCGATCGAAGCCTATGAGCTTGTCGGCGATCAATATAATCCTCGCCTTCAAAGCTCAAGACGCGGAGCTGTTTAACCCGACTCTCTTCCCCGGTCTCTCCATTATGCTCGCCGATCTTTGGTCGTGAGCGTCAGCACTGGCGGAGGCTATCAGCCCTTCCTTCACTCCTCACTCATCACTTTTTCGACAGCTGCTTGATGAAACCCGAAGCTTCCATTTCTTGGACGAAGCTCGCATCGACGAAGCTCTTCGGATCCGCCGCCGCGGCTTTGGGATTGCGCGGAGCCATGTCATCCAGCAGTGTCTTGATGCCCACCGGATCGGCATACGGCACGTCCAACAAAACCGCCATGTGGTTTCTATAAGTACGCTCCAGACCTTCGGGATCGGTGAATCGCGTGTACTTACCGATGATCGCTTTGGTCGCTTCCTTATCGTTCTTAATAAAGTAAATCGCCTCGGTTATGCCGCGCACAAATTTCGCGATCATCGGCCTTTTGCTCTTGATGATCGCCTCCCGCGTCACCACTCCATTGCCATGGAGCGGGATCTTCAAATTGGCCATGCTGACCAGATTGCGCAGCCCAAGTCTTTCGGCCTCTCTGACAAAGGGTTCACTCATGATCGTAAACTGAGAAATGCCTTTAGAAATTGACGCGAGCCGCTCGGGATTCCCGCCTGCGGGGACTATCTTCACATCCTTTTCCGGGTCGATGCCTAGGCGGCGTAACGACAACCGCAACCCCATTTCCGAGATGCTGCCGAAACGATTGACGGAACCGATCTTGCCACGCAACTGCTCGGTGGTCGTGATGCTAGCTGTACTGACGATATGATCGATAAAAGTCGGGATGATCGACAAAATCATCACCGTGTCGGCGCCGCCGAGCCGGGGATTCACCACATTGGGCGCGGACGTGACAACGATATCGAGGTCACCTGCCACCAGGGCCTGCATCGCCGGCGGACCGGCGCTGAAAAAGATCGATTCGACCGACAAACCTTGTTTCGCTAAAAATCCTTTCTCCTGCGCCACCCACAGCGGCGTATGCGACGCGGTCATCGCGGCCCAGCCGACCCGCGCGCGGTCCTGCGCGGTGACCGGATCAAAACAAATGAAACTTGAAGTGACGGCCAGTAGAACTGATAGAAGAACTTTCAGCATGGATTCAAACTCCTGGACGCTTTTAAACGCTTCGCGCCAAGCTAGTCTATCTCGCGACCGAATAGCAATAAGAATCCCGCGGCTCCGGACTCAGGTTCGGATGAACTGACCAGCGAGGCAAAGTCCCTTCGCGCCTCATGCCCGCCTTTTCCATCACCCGGGCGGACGCCCGATTCTCAATATCGCACACCGACCAGATCCGGGAGATTTCAGGCTGCTCGAGCGCCCAGGCGACCAATTTTCGAAGCGCTTCAGTCATGTATCCTTTACCCCAGTAGGCGCGAGCTAATACGTAGCCAATCTGCCATTTATGATTCTCGACTCTGGCGTTGATCATTCCCATGAGTTCCTGGTCTTCCTTACGAACAATCGTCCAGTGGTATGACTGGCCCTCTCGCCATGCAACCAGACCGGCTTGCAGAAATTCCCGGGTTTCCCCGACGCTTCGGTTAGGCCGCCAGGTGAGATACCTGGTAACGTCCGGGTCTTGGGCATACTTGTCGAAGATGACGGCGGCATCTTCCATGACCGGCTTCCGTAGTCGTAACCGTTCTGTTTCGAAAGATTCAGGTGGGTTGGTCACTCAGCGTAGATCCAGTATGTATGATCGCTGATTTATAGGGTTACTCAAGAAAATTATTCAAGCGTTTTGTCAGAGGTTCGTACTGGATATGACCGCAAAGGTCACAGCGTGGCAGATCGCAACCGAAACTCGGAATATCTCCCGCAAAGGCGCCAAGGCCATCTAAGGTCGGAAAATGGCGAAGAGAATTCGTAAGAATATTTATCTTTCCCTTGCCGAACTTGGCGCCTTTGCGCCTTGGCGCGGAGGAATTTCCGAATCCGAGAATTTTCGACCCTGAAAATTTGCGCCAGTCTCGCAAATTCCAGGCTAGAGTAGTACGAAGTAAGGGCGTGGTTGGAAGCCCGCCCCTACATTTTATGCGTAAGCACAAACCAGTTCGGCGTGCCTGACGATACTAATTCGGAGAAACAATTTGTTTCAGTTTGGCAAGCAAAGCCGGGCTCGCCTTGAGCAACGCATGAATGTTTTTCTCCAACTCCTCCCCGCTGAGAGGACTCAGATCAAGGTTGGACTTTCGGCATCAGAGAGAAATTCAGCGTCGCTCATGGTCGCCGTAAAGGCTTTGCGCAGAAGCTGCACACGTTCTTTCGGTGTGCGGGGAGGAAGAATAAACGGCCGGCTGATCGCGGTCACATTATGGATACCGACTTGGATCAATTCACGAGCTTCCTCGGTCTTGGCCAAGTTAATAGCTACCGGAACCTTCGGCAGATCTGCGTGAGGCTTGGGCAGCGCCTGTAGAACCATGACCAGATCTCCGCTCTCAATCGACTGTTTCCACAGTGATTTGAAACTCTCCCAGCCGGTACAAAGGCCGTTGAGCTCTCCCCTTTCCATGGCAACACGCATATCGCCGGTGCTCTTGTAGCCAAGAACCATCTGCATCGGCAAACCCAGAGTCGCATTGAGAATTCGCGAGACATCGTGGCCTCCGGTCCCGGGAGCGGTAGCTCCCATTCTCGGCGCAGTCTTCGCCGCCAGCCATTTTTCTACGTTGTCAATGCCGCTCGCTTTGCTGAAGCCGCAGGCAACGTCGACCTTGGCCACGGAGCCGACATACTCGAACTTGGTCGAATCAAATTCGATCTCCTTCTGTCCCATGGCTTTGAGCTGAAACAAGGAGCCATTGAAGTGGCCGATGGTTAAACCGTCGGCCTTGGCTATCTTAAAGAGGTGATTTGCCGAAACTAGACTTCCAGCCCCAGGCATGTTCTCCACGATAAAAGTAGGATTACCTGGGATATGCTTACCCATATGTCGAGCAATGACGCGGGCATAAAAATCGTAGCCGCCGCCCGGCGCGTACCCAACAACGATACGAACTGCTTTGCCGTTGTAGAATTCATGTGGTCGTTCCGCCTGCGGTCTTTTCCAGAAGAGTCAGTCCGATCACATACCGCGATTAGAAATCTTAATTGCGTAGCCATAACTCTCTCCTCCGTCTTTGTGCGCCGAAGTTGAGATGTAACCCCCTCTCAATCTCCCACTTTCAAGGGGAAGACAAAGAGAGGGATCCGCAATTATTTTCGCGGGTGGAAGCTCGAAGGTTTCCTCGCCTTTTTCGAACATCCGATGGCCGAGGACGGCGTCGGCATCGGGAAGAATAGACGCGGACTTCATGGTTCCCTCGCCGCGCAGCCCAAAGCAGTGAACGGCTCCGGGAGGAACCACGACGCTCGTTTGACTCTCAACTTTATATTCTTCTTCGCCGACACGGACGAAGCCTTCGCCTTTGACATCGAAAAAACCAAAACCTCCTCGGTATCATGGGAGTGAAGGGGAGCGCGCTTTTGACCTTCGAAATCATGTAACCAGATGGATAATTTGTCGGCGCCCGCAGAGCGATTCACCGCCATGCGTAGAGAGGGACGCCATGGCTCGTCTGGAAACTCCAGAAGCGGTCGGTCTTTGTGATGGATCACCTTCATAATCTCCTCCCTCGTTATTCATTCTCGACTCATTAAGCCTCAACGCCCGCCCAATTCTTTCAACGCCTCCCTCAGAAAACTTTGATCCACGTACTTCGCTGCTTTAGGCACGGGCCCCTTTAGTTGGGTTTGCTCAGCGAAAATCTGAGCCACAACCTGGAGGCCATCGATGTTAAGATCTCCTTCCGGATGCCACATATGAGTTCCCGTGTAAAATTCCCAGCCTCGTCGAGCGTGGTCCCGCTTGAGCTTCATCTCCTGCGCGAGAAAATCAACCGCCGACTCCTTGTTCTGGTAAATCCATCGATAGGTCTGGGCCATCGATTTCATAAATCGCACAAGCAGAGCACGGTTCTTGTCGCCCCAGGAACGCTTCACCGACAGCGCGGCGAGCTGATAGTTAGGAATCACGTCGACGAATCTGCCGATCTCGTTGAACCCTTGTTCCTCAGCGGCATAGTTGAGCGGCAAAGAGAGCGCAGCCGCATCAATCTGACCGGTAGTCAACGCCGCATAGGTTTGCGGGGAACCACCGATAACGAGGAGTTTGTAGTCCCGAGGGTATTCGAGTCCCTTTACTTTCAACACCTGTCGTAAAGCGAAAGTCACCCCCGAAGTTAAACTAATAGCGCCAAAGGTCGCGCCCCGCAGATCTCCGTAGCTCTTGAATTTCTTCGCCGCCATTATGGATTGAGTCAGACCGTTGATGATTCCACCGATCATGACAAGGTCCAAACCCTTCTCGACGGCGGCAATGGGCGCGTCGGCGGCACTCCCAGCGATCTCCAGCGAGCCTCCGGCCAGCGCCTGAACTCCCACGTCGGAAGCGCGTATAACTACCAGATCGACATCCAATCCCTGGCGGTCGAAAAAGCCCATCTTGGAGGCCACCCAAAGCGGTCCATAGCCAAGAGTCTTGGTCGCTGAACTAACCCGAGCTTTGTTCTTTCCTGTGGGAAAGCAGGTGAAAGATGCAACAGAAGAACAAAGAGGAACGCGCAGGAAGAGATCTTGCTGAGCATGTTGCTCTCCTTGAATCACTTCCATCCTAATCCCCCATCGAAGGGGCAATGAACTTACGTCAGGAACCAAATTTTTGCCGTAAAGTTTTCTCAGATTCGACTTGAGACTGGTCCTCGTGAAATCAGATCGACGGATTACGCCAGCACTTCTTCCGCGCGCCATTGGTCGATCGTCGCCATATCGTAGCCGAGAATTTCCCCGAGAATTTGGTCATTGTCGGAGCCCAACCGGTTGGGCAGCCGCAGCGGCCCTTCGGTCATTCCTCTAAACAAGATCCCGCTGCGGGGAATTTCAAACGGTCCGATCAAGGAGTCTGGGAACGCAGCGAAGTAGTTTCGGTGACGCAGTTGCACGTCCTTGAGGAGATCGGCGCCGGTTTGCACCACGCCCGCAGGAACACCCGCGGACTGGAGCTTCGTCATCACCTCCTCGGCGCTCTGCGTCTCTGTCCACTGCTGCGTTAAGGCATTCAGTTCCGCTGCGTGCTGCGCCCGAGCCGGGCGGTCTACGAAGCGAGCATCGTCGATGAGTTCTGACCTGCCGATGACGCGACAGAAACTGCGCCATTCATCATCGGTCCGGACGGAGATCACGCACCAACGATCTTCGCCTTGGCAGCGATAACAACCATGCGGAGCCGCTTCGGGATCCCGGTTGCCCCTCGGCTGCGGATCATGACCATTAACAGCGGCATCCAGGTAGGTCACGCCGAGCGTATAGGCCGTCCCTTCGATTTGTGCCAGATCGATGGACACGCCCTTTCCCGTCAAACGACTACGCAGGAGCGCGGCGACCATGATGGTCGGCCCCATGATGAAACCCAGATGATCGGGATAGACTCCCTGGCTGCCAATGGGACGATCTTGATCGGGATGATTCCATAGATAGGTCATTCCGGAAAATGCCGTGAGATTGAACCCCCAGGTGCCATAGCTGCTCTTGGGACCTTCAGAACCGAATCCCGGTAGTTTTACGATCACAAGCTTAGGGTTACTTTTCCTGAGCTCATCATCCCCCAAGCCAAGCTTGTCCAGCACCCTGGGACGAAAATTCTGCAGGATCGCATCCGACTTACCCGCCAGCTCCCGGATCAGCCTCGCGCCGGTGGGATGTTTAAGATTGATACTCAGCGAGCGAACACCGAGATTGCACTCGATGAATCTCGGCGCCGCGTCGATATCCTTGTGTTGGCCATAATGCCGGAAGGTGTCGAGCCCGCCTTTGCGTGACTCGATCTTGATGACCTCGGCGCCGTAACCGGCTAGGAGCCTGCCCGCGTAAGGACCGGCGTAACCGGTGGTAAACGTTAAAATACGGACGCCTTTGAGAATTTCGTTGGTGTTAGGCAACTGCTCTCCTAAAACTTGGGACTCGGGATCAGATGACCCCACTTGCACCAAGGGCCTCGACGTCCCGCTTGTCGAGTCTCAGTTCGTTACAGTAAATCTCTTCATTATGCTGGCCCAGAAGCGGCGCGGGTGTGGGACCGGACCGCTCGCCCTCTACCATAAACGGACTGCCCGCCTGCTTAAATACCCCGAGCACCGGATGCGTAACCGTGCCGAAAAACCCCGAGCTTGAATATGTGGATCCTGCATAAAGTCCAGGGTGAGTTGACGGGCAGGCCCGGGATGCCGTTTTCTGCATCAGCTCGGCAAGGTCTTCCTTGAGAAAACGGGACGTGAAAGAAGTGACTTCCGCATTAATATAGTCGGCGTGGGCCCGCCGCAGGTTGCTGTTGATCCACTTCGGATCGTCGAGCTCCGGCGGATGATCTTCCCACACTTTGAGCAACAGGGGCCAGTGAGTCTGCGTCACAAAGAGCGCGATCCAACCGTTCTTGCACTGGAAAAGATTCGCCGGCGCATTGTGCTGATGCTGGCTGCCGGCGCGCTGCATCACCCGCCCTTCCGCCGAATAGTTAAAGGCGACATGCTCGTGCAGCGCCATACTGGCTTGAATCGACGCATCGACGTATGCGCCAATGCCACGCGTCTCCCGCTGCCAGAGAGCGAGCATCGATCCGTAGGCTGCGAAGAGACTGGCATAATAATAGGATTGCGTTTCCGGTGGATTGCATGGCGTAAGCTTTGGATCGCCGCTGATATAGAGCAAGCCGCCCATCGCCGTGCCGACGATATCCGGCGTCTTGTAGTGGGCGTAAGGGCCCGTCTTGACCGAAGCCGGTGAGAGAAACCAGGATCAGCTTGGGGCGTCGCTCTAGTAAAACCTCGTAGCTTAGATTGTGCACGCTCAGATAGCCCGGCTCGAAACTTTCGAGCATGATGTCGGCTCGCTCAACTAAATCCATCAACAACCTGCGACCGCTGTCTTTGGTGATGTCTAGCGTAATGCTGCGCTTGCCCGCATTTAAGTAGGCAAAGCGAAGACTACCCTCGCGGTGCGCATGATCTTTGGCGAAGGGCGGCTCGGAGCGCGTCGGATCGCCGCCAGGCGGTTCGACTTTGATAACGTCCATCCCCAGGTCGCGCAACAGCTTGCCGCAGAACGCCCCCATGGAAGAAGTCAAATCGAGGACCCGGAAGCCGGGGAGGAGTGTTGTAGTATCTATCGTGTCAGTCATTAGATGATTTAATCGCTCATTTTCAGCCACGCGAGATGATGGCCGAAGATTGAGGATAGACGATCGAGGATCGCCATCTTCGATCCTCCATACTCGATCCTCGACCATTCTCGACTCCGACCTCAACCCTTGTGGTTCTAATAATATGCTGCGCCAACCTCCAGCGCAGCACTTCCGGCGTGCCTTCGGTAATGCGGATGCTGCGGACCTGCCGGTACCACCACTCTAGCGGCAATTCTCTCATCAATCCCAAACCGCCGTGGACTTGAATCGAGCGGTCCACGACGCGGCTCGCCATCTCGGCACACATGATTTTCGTCATGTACGAGAGTTGCCGCACATCTTCACCGCGATCATGACGCCAGGCGCACTCGTAAACCATCAAACGGCAAGCGTGCAATTCCATCGCCGAGTCGGCGATCATGAACTGAATCGCTTGGCGATCGGCCAGCGGCCGGCCAAACGTCGTCCGGACTTTGGAGTATTCGATCATCATATCCAGACGCCCGGCTTGCGATGCCCACCGGGCCGCGCGCCGTGGCCGCGAATGCGGCCTTCTTCGAATCCAACCCTGCGCGATGGAAAACCCTTGCCCTTCGCCGCCGATCGATATTCGCTGCCGGCACGCGCGACGTTCTCGAAACAAAATCTGCCCCGGCGTGTCGCCCATCATCGTCGGCCACAGCCGTTCCAACGTCACGCCCGGAGCTTTCATGTCGACGATGAAACAGCTGACGCCACCGCGCGCGCCCTTCTGCGGGATCGGTTACCGCGATCACTTGAGCGTAATCCGCGGTTTTCGCCCCGGTAATGAACCGTTTGGTGCCGTTGATGACATAATGATCGCCATCTTTGACGGCCCGCGTCTTCATCCCTGCCGGATCGCTGCCCGCATCGGGTTCGGTCTGGGCGAAACAGATCCGCTTCTCACCGCGGATCACCGGCAAGAGAAACCGCTTTTTCTGTTCTTCGTTGCAGTGAAAGAGCACCGGTCTTACTTCCGGCCCAAAGATCGGCGCGTAACGAAAGGGTATGGCTACCGTTCGCGCGACCTCTTCCATGATCACGCAGCGGCTCATGAGATCGAGCCCGGCGCCGCCGTATTCCGTCGGGACATCGAGCAGCCAAAGACCGATAGCCTTGGCCTTCTCCTGGAGCGGCTTAATAAACTGCTCCGGCATATCCTCGCCTTCCGGGCGACACTCCCGCTCAAGAGGAATCAGCTCTCGGTCGACGAATTTGCGAACGGTTTCTTTTAGGATCTGTAACTCTTCGGGAAGATTAAAATCCATTCATTGGCTCCACACTTACCCAACCCTCTCACTCAGGGAGAGTTTGAGCCAGGCCGACAGGCCAGGCCAGAAATCTGAGACAGAGACGTCTCTATGAAAACCTTGAACTTGAATCTGGTTAGGCCTGTTTAGCGGCCCGCTTGTAATTGCCCAACCCCGGCCGGTAGGTCTTTTCGTCGAGGAACTGTTTCATCCCTTCCTCGCGGCCTTTCTCAGGATCCGTGGCACGCAGTGCCACGCCTTTGGCGCTCATATAGTCTTCGGCCTGCGCATAGTCCATGGTTCGGCAATACTTATAGACTTCCTTAGCGGCTCTGAGAACCTGCGGATTCTTTTCCATCAGCTTCTTGGCCAGTTTGACCGTCTCTTCACGCAGTTTTTCTTTCGGCACCGCATAATTGACGAGCCTCATCTCCGAGGCCTTCTTGCCGTCGAAAGGATCCCCAGTCATGATGTAGTACATCGCGTCGCGGTAGCACATGGCGTCCGCCAAGACCCGGCTCACCAAACCTCCTGGGAAGATTCCCCAATTGATCTCGCTCAAGCCGAAGATCGCGTCTTCGGCTGCAATAGCGAAGTCGCAGGCGATGAGCGGAGTGAACGCGCCGCCGAAGCAGAAACCATTGACCATGGCGATGGTCGGCTTGGGAAAAGTAAAGAGCCGCCGCCAGCGCCATTCCTGCGACGCCCAGCTCGCCTTGCGCCTTTCCAGCGGATTATTGTCCGTCCCCCGGAAGTACTCGCGCAGATCCTGTCCCGCGCACCAGCTCGGCCCGGCGCCCGTGATCACCAATACCTTAGTGTCTTTATCGACCTCGAGCTCCGTCAGCGCGTCAAGCATGTCGTAGTGCAGCTGCGGATTCATGGCGTTTCGCTTCTCCGGGCGATTCAAGATACACCAAGTAATACCGTCGTCCTTTTCAACTTTCACCGTCTTAAATTCTTTTGTCTCCACTTTCTTATACCTCCTAGCTAATTTTTGCCGAGCTTATTCAAGCCTGAAAGGAATTGTCAAGGGACTCGATTGCAATAGCAAACATTAGCGGGCTGACTCGACGCTATTCGATCACCGGCTATTCCTCTAGAAGAGCAACTCCATGAAGCTCAACAGATAAAATCCCGGCAATGATTTTCCTTCGGTGGCTTTCAGGCACGCCTCATACATCTTTCTGTAGCGGTTCCGTAATTTCCTCATCTCTACCTCGGGCCCTAAACACTTTTCCGGAGAAAGTGCCGGTTCGACAGTGTTGATATTCTTTTCAAAGTCTTGGAATCGAGCGAGGCCTTGTTCGAACAGTGGAAGCGCGTCGTCATGCCGGCCCGTTTCGTGATAGGTAGCCGCCAAAGGGAGATTGGTAAAGTACTGATTGGGTTGTAGTCGTAATGCCAGCTTCTGCACGAACTCCGCCTCTCTATAACGTTCTTCCGTTTGCAGCCGGAAGCCGAAACGAGCGAATAAGCAAGCAACCTCCGCCATGGCCGCCTCCAGGTCGATCCTAGTGGCGATCTTGGGATATTGATCGCGGTAGTAACCGTAATCCTCAGAAACGGAGACGAAACGCATGAGGTCTTCCTTAGAACGAAACCGCGAGACAAGCTCGGCAAGAAAGCGGTGCGGGAGCCCCTTCCAATCCCTGCGCGTCGCCAAGAGCTGCAAGAGACACTCTTGCTCTGAAAGCCCGGTTCTTTCCAGGGCGCGGTAGCGTCTAAGCATCGCGGCCACTCTGGCTTTGGGGCTCAACGCCCCTTCGAGACAACAGCCGGTACACGGTGATGGCCGCGAAAAGAGCCACAATCCAGACCATAAAATTTTCCATACTTGCCGTCCTCAGTTTATGAAAAACACGCAACGCCCATTTCGGTCAAGTCGCAACGATATTTTCCCTACGGCAAAAACAACACTTGGGTCGAGCAACAATTGAGCAGAGATAGTCAAAAACGCAGAAGATTAGAGGAATTTCTCGCACGCTGCTAAAAAGTCAGTTTGCAGGCGGCTCAAAAGACTCAGAGGCAAGGCGCGCGTAATATGGCGATGTTGGCATGATGAGCTTACTGGCATACTAGTTGCGAACCATCACGCCTATAAGCCAATACTGCCATTATGCCAGTCTGTAGCGAGGCGATTGAGCGCAACGAAGCATATGAGGGTTTTTCAGCAGCCTGCTGATGATCCGGTTTAACTACCGTTGATAAAGGCCCTTGATAAAGCCGCTCGCGTCGATCTCCCGAAGCAGGCTGTCGTCGACAAAGGACTTGGGATCGGCGCCCTTGGCCTTCGGGTTATCCTTTGCCACTATTCCGAGCACCGTCTCGACGCCCCGCAGCGACGGATAGGGCATCGATTCATAATATTTCGTCGCCAGGAGGTCGTAGGAGCGTTCGAGATTACGTTCTTGATCTGCGTTGACCCGGAGCTTCTTTCTGACGATCTCAAGACTCTCCTTTTGTTATGCTTGAAATACGCGATGCCCTCCAAGAAGCCCTTGAGAAACCTTAACGCCTGGTCGCGATTGGCCTTGAGGTAGCTTCGCGTCGACGCGATCATGGTGTGAAGATAGTAAATGTCCGTTTCCGCCAGATCGACTAACACCCGAGAACCGCGATCCTCGGCGATAAAAACGAAACGGGATCGTCATCACCGCGCCGTCGATGCCGCCCTTGTCCAAGGCTTGGAGCATGTTCGGCGACGATCCGAGCTGAAGCACCTGAACGTCGGCCGGGCTCATGTTCCAGCGTTTTAGCATCATCAGAAGAACCGAGTGGGATACCGCGCCGATGCGAGTCGCGCCGATCTTCCTGCCCTTAAGGTCCGCCGGAGTTTTGATATCCGGCCGCACCATGATCCGATTCAAACCTCTGTTGACGCCGGCGGCGATCATCACGGTCTCGCCGCCGCGCAAAGCGGCGTTAACCAGGGAATCTCCGCCGGCGCTGGCGATCTGGATATCGTTGGCGAGCAGCGCGCCGATACCGGCGGTAGCACCCTGGCCGGTGACGATGATTTCCGTCTCGATGCCGTGCTTGTGAAACAATCCTTTTGCTCGGCGACCCACATGGCGCCATGAAGGGCGCTAACCGAACTCAACCCCACTCTTATTTTGTCTTGCGCGACAGCATGGCTCTCGTAGATAATCGCGAAGCATACGGCAACTAGGCCACGGCAAAACGTTTTCATAGGCATCTCAGCGAATGTTTTCTAGCGTTGATAAAGCGTTTTGACGAACCCGCTCGCTTCGATCTCGCGCAGCAGACTATCGTCGACGAACGATTTCGGATCGGCGGTCTTGGCTTTGGGATTGTCTTTCTCGACGAAGCCGAGTACGGTCTCGACACCGCGCATCGACGGATACGGTATCTGCTCGTAATATTTTGCGCTCAAGAGATCGATGGACTGTTCGAGGTTCCGTTCCTGCTCGGCGCCGATGCGGAGCTTTTTCTTGACGACATCGATGCTCTCTTCTTGTGTTGTTTGACGAAGGCAAGCCCTTCCAAATAGCCCTTTGAGAAATCGCGAAACCTTGTCGCGATTGTTCTTGATGTAGTTTCGCGTCGTCGCGATCATCGTGTGAAGATAGTAAATGTCCGTATCCGCCATATCGAGCAACACCCGGTAACCGCGGTCTTCGGCGACGAACATCGACGGGATCGTCAGCACCGCGGCATCGAGGCCGCCTTTGTCGAGGCTCGCCAGCATGTTGGGCGACGAGCCGACCTGCATCACCTGGATATCGTTTACGCTCATCTTCCAGCGTTGCAGCATCATCGAGCAGCACGGAATGGGACACCGCACCGATGCGGGTTACGCCCACACGCTTGCCTTTCAAATCCGCCGGGAGTTTTTATCTCCGGTTTGGTTGTGATTCGTTGCAGCCCCTTGTTGACGACGCCTGCAACCATCACCGTATCACCGCCGCGCAGTGCCGCGGCAATCAAGATATCGCCCGCCGAACTCACCATCTGGATGTCATTAGCGAGCAGCGCACCGATGCCGGCGGTGCCGCCCTGCCCGGTGACGATGACTTCGGCGTCGATACCGTACTTGCGGAAGAGTCCTTTCTCCTCGGCAACCCACATCGCGCTATGCAGTCCACTCACTGAGCTGAGACCCATGCTAACTTTGTCTTGCGCGGTCGCAGGGTGGGACAGGAGCAACAAACCGCCAAATGAAATCAGCCAGCTGATCATCGCGCGCAAATTCATAAGATCTCCTTACTCCTGACGCCTAACTCCTCGCCAATTATTTTTCCCGAGTTCCGCCAGCGCTTGTTTTAGATAACTCTGGTCGATGTACTTAGATGGCTGCGGCAAAGGCTCCTTGAGAATGCCCTGCTCCGCGGTGATTTTGATCAGCGTGCGCACGCCCTCGACGTTCAAATCGGCGTTGCGGTCCCAGATGCGGTTTTTCCAGTTATAGTCCGAGGCATAGCGGCAATGTTCGGTGCTGATCACCATTTCCTTCGACAAATAGCCGCAGGCCGCCTCGCGATTATCGCTCATCCAGCGCATCGTCGAAGCCATCGCTTTCATGAAGCGAACGACCAATGCCCGGTTCTTCTCGGCCCAGGAGCGCTTGACGATGTAGACGTTGAACTGAAAGTTGGGCTGATCATCGGCGAAATAGCCGATGATGTTGAAACCCTGTTGCTTGGCCACGAGATCGAGAGGCACACCCACCGGAGCCGACGAAATTTGCCCCGAAGTCAACGCTTGATAGCGATCGGAAGCGCCGCCGATGTTGAGCAGCTTGTAATCGCGCGGATATTCCATGCCATGCACCTTCAGCACCAGCCGCAAGGCGAAGCCGGTGCCGGAAGTCAGCGTTTGCGTGCCGATGGTGGTGCCGCGCAGATCGGCGTAGGTCTTGTACGGTTTGCCGCCGATCATGCTCAAACCGAGACCGTTGATCAGACCGCCGATCATGGTGATATCGGCTGCGCCTCTCTCATAGGCGCTGATGAGCGTGTCCACCGTCGCGTTGGCGACGTAGATGGAATCGGCGGTCAGCGCTTGAATGGTCAGCGGCGAACCGCGCATGGTGATGATCGGCACCTCCAGGCCTTCGCGCTCGAAGAATCCCATCTTCGCCGGCCACCCAAAGCGGACCGTAACTCAGAGTCTTCGACGACTCGCCGATTGGAAATTTGAACTTTCTCCTGTGCGAAAGTTTTGAACGCAAGAAGCGCAATGAGCAGCACGATTGCGGTCACGACGAGTGACCTTTGAATTTCCCTCGGCGCACCATCTTCAATCCTCCATCCTCGATCCTCGACTTTCCATGCTCAATCTTCCACATCATCTTCCATTATTCCAAATGCTTCACCGAATTCGCTTGATCACCGACAACGTGTTCCGCCCCGTCCACATCGGCAGAAACACCGAGTGGCGATGTTTTCCGCCTAACACGACAACCATGATGTCCTCCGGCTTTGATCGAGAGGTGAACGATCCCATCGGGAGTGACGTGCGGTGATTCGCGCAATAATTCCTCATCGCTCTTGTGCCCTTTGCGCCGGGCTGGAATCTCCGCAAACGGCAACGACGCATGCTCCCAGAGATACTGCTTAACTTGCTTTTTCGTAATCCCGTCACGCGCCATGATCTCCGGCGTCTTCGGTGCCGAGCGCCACCATCGGCGTGCCTCCGCCAAAGCTGCCGACGTCGAGATGACTGACACCGTGGTGCATGGCGATCACCTCGGCCAATGACGACAGCGCCTGCTCACCCCGATTTCCCGCTGTGTGCATGGGCAGAAAGCCATTGATACCGCACACGGTGATCGGTGCTCTCTTCGGGCTTGAAGCCCATTTCGACATGATACGGCTCCCAGGGGCTTTTTTCCTGATTCTCGCCGAAGCACATGGTGTATTTGCCAGGCCAGCCAAAGGTCGAACGGTCGGTATCGCCGGGAAAACCACCACCGACGGTGATGAGGATCAAGCGAATGGCGCGGCCGATCGTCGCGTTCGACCGATAGCCCGGTCCGAACACACCGGCAGTCGCAATTGATATCCAGCGTCTTTCGAAGCGGTCCGTTCACCATGAGCGCAGGACCGACATAACCGGTGGTTGCCTGAACTCCGTAGAGGTTGAAGCGCGGCTCGCACATCGCCTCGACAGCGGCAATGACGACCGGCAGATATTCCGGCAGACAACCCGCCATGACCGCATTGATAGCGATTTTCTCAACGCTCGCCGGCGCCCACTTAGGCGGAATCGAACCGATAACTTCCTGCGGATCACGATTCGTCCACTCGAGCATTCTCTCCACGCGCTCCGCCGTCGGCGGCACGATGGGCAGTCCATCACTCAGTTTCTCCCGGCAAAACCAGTCGTTAACCGCTTCCAGGCTATCTTCCACTTCGATGATGGGTGAGGTTAAATTGCTCATTCTTCATGTCTCCGTCAGAACTATCTTCGACGCTTCAATCTTCTTCGCCCCCGCCGCGGGGAAGGATTGAAGAGGGGGCGCTCTCAAGTGCCTCCCAGATAGCCTGCTTGACATTCTCGACCTGCTTTAGCACCTCGTCGTCCCAAAACCGCAGGACGGTGAACCCCTCCGCTCTCAACCAGCCATCACGTCTGGCATCGTATAGTCTGTGTTGACGGTGCTGTCCACCATCGACTTCTACCACTACCCGTTTTTCCAAACAGACAAAATCAACGATAGTAGCGCCTGATGGGTCGCTGTCTGCGAAATTTGTATCCCGCGAATTGGCGCAGCTCGAAGATGGCGCCACAGCAAGCGCTTCGGCGTCGGTCGGGTTATTTCTCAGTTCTCTCGCTCTGCGTTGTAGCTGGTCTCAATCGCTCCCTATCCTTAACCTTCCTCCGCAAACGGGGGAAGGAATCAGAAATGCTTGTCAACCGCCTACCCGAGCGTCCTGAGCAGCCGTTCACTTTTCCCTCATCCCAGCGTCAGCTTCTCATTCACTTTATCCACCGCTCCTCCGCGTCCGCGCGATGCTCTCCCGGCAAAGCCCCGCCGCTCGGATGGTGCGGGATTTCCACCAGAGGCAAACTGGAGACGCCGAAGAACTTCGCTTCGGTCCGACCCAGTTGCATGAAAATCGACTGGCACAAAGTCACCGTCGGCTTCCCGCGCTTCTGCAATTCGATGGCGTCGTGGACACTCCACGATGTACACGACCCTCAAGCCCCCAGTCCGGTAATCACGGCATCACACCGGCTGACGAATTCCTCCATAGTAGCTTTAGGTGCGCCCTGCATGTGCGTCGGTTTGGTTTTAAACAGCACCTCAGCGGGCCGGTATTTTTCTGCGAGCAGCTTCGCCAATTCCTGAAACATCGTTGTCGAATTCGCCTGCCCGTTGTCGATGATACCGATGACCTTTCCTTCCAATGTATCCAATCCCGGCACCAGCGGCCGGTCTTTTGTATTCACCGAGGCCCGGGGATCGAGCATCTTTATTGTCGCCATGAACTACATCCTCCTACGAAAATACTGACTCTTAACATAGGACCCTGTTCGTCCCTATATATGCAAAGTCAGCCCCCGGCCGCAAACTTGATTTCTTTGCTTTCTCGATTGACACCCTCCGCAATTGTTTTAGCTCTAACGCGTAATCTGCGTGAGTAAGATGTTTGTAGAGATCGTCATGCAAAAGCCCAACACCACGGTGCGTTTTTTCGGAGCGCTGTCGATCTTCCTTTTTCTTTTCTGCCCGCTACCTTCACCAGCTCAGATGACTACGTTGCGCGTCGGCACCAATTCGCCGGCGAGCACGGAAGCGGTGCTCTTCAGCATCGCCAAGGATGCAGGCATTCTGAAACAGAGCCAGTTAGATGTAGAAGTCATATTCATCGCCGGCGGTACTCTGTCCATGCAAGCTTTGATCGGCAAAAGCTTGGACTTTCTTTGCACCGGCGGAACGCCCTTTATCGTTGCCTATCTTGAAGGCGCACAGGGAAAGATTATCGGCGGGGTCAACAATCGATTGCCCTATGGATTCGTAGCTCGCGCAAACATAACCTCTTCCGCGCAGCTCAAAGGCAAGAGAATCGGCATCAGCCGCTTCGGCAGCACCGACGATTTCGCGGTGAAGTTGGCTCTGGCTCAGTTTGGACTTAACCCGAAATTCGACGTTAGTATTACTCAGGTAGGTGGCGCTGCTACCCGGCTTACCGCACTCCAGGCCGGAAGTATCGACGCGGCTGTCCTGACCCTTGGCCTCGTGCAAATCGCTCAGAAAAGCGGCCTCAACCTACTGCTGGATTTCATAGAGAAAGACATCGAGTATCAGCAGGTCGCGATTATCGCTCGAGAGGACATTCTGAAAACACGCGGCGATGTCGTTCACCGTTTTATGAAAGCGTACCTCTCCGGAATCCGATACTATAAAACTCAAAAAGAGGTGACGATTCGAAAAATCATGCAATTCCTCCGGACTAATGATCGCCAGATCGCCGAGTTCGATTACACGCAGAGGGCCCGCGCCTTGCCCAATGACGGGAAGCCGACGATCAAGGGAATGCAGCTGGCGCTGGACGACATCGCCAAAGATAATCCGAAGGCCAAAAGTTTAACGGTGCAGCAGCTTATCGATTCGAGTTTTCTCCCATGAGACGTGAAAAACATAATCTTGCAGAAACTCGACTTTCAGGCCGCTCGCATCATTCCATTACTCCATCCAGCTCCATTATTCCAGTCTCTGAGCAGGAGGTGAAAAATGTTAGGTGTAGTTGATTCGGATACTCACGTCGCTGAATCCCTGAGCATGTGGAACTTGATAGACGCTAACATGCGCCATCGTAGACCTGTCTTGGTCTCGATGCCCGATGATACGCCTCTATAAGGATTGGAACGCGCTCTGGCTGATCGACGGCAATATCTTTCCGAAACCGGTCGGTAAGGGCGGCTTCCGCTTGATTACTCCGTCTGAATCGAAGATCCAGTCCTCGCGCAAGGACATTCGCGTCGGCTGTCGAGAAATCACTGATGTAGCCGCCAGACTTGCCGACATGGACAGAGCTCGGCGTCGAGACTCAGGTCGTGTACCCAACTCTGTTTTTGGTCTATCTAACGGACGACCCTGAGTTGGACGTCGCCCTATGTCGCGCCTACAACCGCTTTATGGCGCGCGCCTGGGCTGAAAGCAAAAATCGTCTACGCTGGGTGGTTGTTCCGCCTTTGCGATCTATTCAAGAGTCAGTGAAGGAAATCAAGAGCGCGAAGGCGAACGGCGCCGTGGGTGTTTTCTTCCGGGGTATGGAAGGCAGCTACACTTTGGACAATCCCTATTTCTTCCCGGTGTACCAAGCGGCAATGGACGTCGATCTGCCGATCTGTATTCACACCGGCTCCGGGACGCCATCGGTAACTGCGATGTTCGACCTGGAAAGAAACCGGCAGTGGTCCCATTCGGGATTTCCGCCATTGCACGCTTTCCGCGATCTGGTGCTGAATCAAATTCCCGACATGTTTCCTCGCCTTCGGTTTGGCTTCATCGAGGCTTCGGCAAGCTGGGTCCCGTTTCTCATCCATAAGCTGAGACGAGACAATACCAAGCGCTGGAAACCGTCGTGGAAATCCGGCGCTGATCTTTTTGCCGATTGCCGCTTCTTTGTCGCCTGCGAAACGGACGAAGACTTGCCCTACCTCACGCAGTATATCGGTGAGGATCATCTGCTCACCGGCTCCGACTATGGCCACAACGATCCGGCGGAACAAGCTCAACTCGTGGCGACCATGAAAGCCCGCAAAGACATGCCCGCCGGGCTGGTTCAGAAGATTCTGTGCGAGAATCCCCGGAAATTTTACGGACTATAAGTGACTGCAAACAACGTTAAGAATCGCGCCACACCTCGCGCTAAATTTTCTCACCCTCGACATGGGAAAAGAAAAGAGCAGGTGACAAAGAGCGGGATGTTGCTCTTCTGGATTTTGAATTCTTTGACTGTAACGATCCTTTACCCCCACTCCCTTCCGGCCCAAGAAAAATCCTTATACGTCCTCTATTCCGGCATCAACGCCAACTACCTAAGCCTCTGGCTCGCCAAGGATGCACACTATTTTGCGGACGAAGGTTTGAATGTTCAAGCAGTCCATGTGCGGGGCGCCGCTCCCGCTGTTCAAAACCTGATGGCGGGCCAAAGTCAGGTGGGCATGATTGGCGCAACAGTTGTCGCGACTGCGGCGATCCAAGGGGACAAAGATCTCGTGATGATCGGTGGAGTTACGAATGTTATGGCATTTGCGGTCGCCGCAAGGCCGGGCATCGAAAGCCCCCAAACCATTAAGGGCAAGAAATTGGCCGTGGCCAGACTCGGTGGAACCACCGACTTCGTTGTGGACTACGCGCTAAAGCAGTGGAAAATGCAGCGCAGCGATATATCCATCCTGCAGATCGGCAACGAAGCCGACCGTCTCGCGGCCATGAAAGCCGGACAAATTGACCTCTCGGTGTTCACGCCGACCTATCTTCCTGTCATTGAGAAGGCAGGAATGAAAGTGCTGCTCGACCTGGAAAAACTCGGCGTTCCCTATGCCCTCAATGGGTATGCCTCAACGCGGAGCTATATCGCGAAGAACCGCCCAACGATGGTCGGCTTCATGCGAGCAGTGGTAAAGGCAATCAAGCAGAATCAAAACAGACCGTGAGTTTTCGCGCAAGATTCTGGAAAAATATGTGCGCATCGATGACCCCCAGTTCATCAATGCTGCCCTCGATCAACAGGTAAGGATTCTTCCTGACCTTCCCTACCCACCCGTCAAAGGAATAGAAACGATTTTGCAGGAACTGGCAAGAGCGTATCCCGAGGCAAATAAGATGACGCCTGAGTCGATCATCGACTCGAGTATCGTGAAGGATGCGAGTCTATAAGAGCGAATTGGAGTTCATCTGATTACTCTATCCGCTCTCGCCAGCACGTTTGGGGGAATCGTCAGGCCGATCTGCTTGGCCGTTTTAAGATTTATGATGAACTCAAACTTTGTCGGCTGTTCAACGGGTAGGTCGGCTGGCTTTGTGCCTTTCAGGATCTTGTCAACGTACGTTGCGGCACGCCTGTAGAGATCAGCATCCTTGGCTGCGTAGCTGGCGTCAGGCCCCCAGCTGCGACGAGCGCAAGTCTGCATATCAGCGCCGGCAGCCGGTTCCAGCGCAGCCTGACTATCCAGCGTTGGTATCGTGCCTGAACAGACTCGGAGTCGCGATGGCTGGCCCCGCGCGCTTTTGCAGTGATCGGGTCAGTATCACCGGTAAAGTCATTAGGACTGCGTACTGCAAAAGATGCCCAGCTGCGAACGCAAGGCATCGTCAGCTTGTGTCGTTTTCGAGCGACAGGTGTAGTCTTGCGCAACGATGACCCTCGCATTCGCTTCCGTGGATGACGGGCCTTGTCCCGCCCCTCCGCGGAGTCAAGCGTTCATGGCGCCCGGGCGCATCTGGTGCAAGGATCCCCGTCCCGGATGAGATTGCCCGCCGGTTTCGCAAAACTTTGCGCAAGCGTCGGCGAAATCTTTCAAAGCGGGGTAAAAGTATGGGACTCATGACGCGCTGAGAAAGCAGCCAGACGGACCCCTATAGCCCGTAGAGCCTTTTCGGATTATCGGACAGCATTTTCTCGACCATGCGCGGCGAGAGATCTTTCGCTCTCGGAACTCCGCCACCATGTCTTCCTGACGCGAAGGATCGCCGTGGGGATAGTCGGAGCCGAGAACAAAGGAATCCTCGCCGATCACCTCGGCGACACTGTTGATATCCTCGTCCGCTTCGCAGGTGACGAAAACCCGACCGGCTTTGAAGTACTCGATCGGGTCTCTGGCTTTTCTCCGCCGCCCGTTGTCCCGTTCTCACTTGTCGAATAAGATAAGGCACCCAACCGCATCCCGCTTCCAAGAAGGCGAATCTGAGATTGGGAATGCTCTCGAAGGCAGCTGGACGTCAGAATGCTGTGAAAGCCGATCGTGACCGGCAATATGGCGCTGTAAAAGTTCGTCGAGGCATCGAAGATATCGGTCATGGCCGGACAGCCCCAGCCAAGATGGACACAAATGGGTAGATTCAAATTGGCGGCTTCCTCATAGAATGGAAACAAGCTCTCGTCGCCCAGAAGTTTATCCCACGCCATGCCATGCAGCATGACCGCCGCGGCGCCAATTTTCGCCGCCCGCTTCAGCTCCTTTATCGATGCATCGACATCGCGGATCGGCACCAGCGCGGCAAAGCGGATTCTCCCTTTCGACGCGGCGCTGCATTCGCCCAAGAAACTGTTGTAAGCCCGCAGCAGCGCCGCCTCCAGGCGCAAATCTTCAGCAGTGGTGGTCAGGAAAAGACTGGGGAAAACCACTTGCGTGTCGATCTTCACCTTGTCCATGTCCCTGAGCCGCGCGTCGATGTCGGTCATCTCCTGGGCGCCGATGCTCTCCCGCTTCAGCGAAGCCGCTTCCATGAGAGTGGGCGTGCGGAAAATAGTGCCGCCCTTGCCGACCAGCTTGGGATAGGTTTCCCCTCGATGAGCCATACGGCGTTGTATTTTCCGAAAACGGTGTCGCTCGTCGAATCTCACCGGCAGCGGCCGGCGATCGTGTAATATTCTTTATCCAAGCGATCGAACATCGCCTGCGACTCTTCGACGTGAGCATCGGCGTCAATAATCATGCCAGCACTCCTTGGCTGGTTCGTCAATTCCCGTACAGCTTCTTAACAAAGCCGCTGTCTTCGATCTCTTTCAAAATCGATCGGGTCGATGAAGTCGCTGGGATTGAGATTTTTCATTTGCGGGCGGGTCTTGGCGAGTTGATCGATGATGGTTTGAATGCCTTCGCGGTCCGGGTAAGGAACTCTACGGATCAATCTCTGGGACATCTCGTCGTAAGACACTTGCACCAGGGACAGATCGTCGAGCCGCGTATATTTTTTCAGGACGTTCAGCGCAACGTCTTTGTTCGTTTTGAAGACATAAGATACCCTCGAGATAGGCTTTCATGAATCGAACGACGACGTCCCGATTGGCGCTGAATGAAACTCTTTCGCACCCCGAAGCCATGCATCGTGTAAGGCACACCGAGCTGACTTAAGTCAGCAAGCACAACGGCGCCCGCCCGCGTGGCAACGGTGGCAAACGGTTCTGATAAAATCACCGCGTCGACGGCCTTGTTTTGCAGCGCCAGAACCTCTTCCGGCTCACCGCCTACCTGGATAAGGGCAACGTCTTTGTCGGGAACCAGGCCCCAGTGAGTAAGCGCATAGCGGATGGAAAAATCGCTGGCGCCGCCCAGCCGAGAAATCCCGATCTTCTTGCCTTTCAAATTTTCAGGCTTTTGCAGTTCCGGGTTCGCAATGATCTTGAATACGAACGTATTGAGCGTCGCCGTCAGTCCGGTGAAATCGGCGCCCGTCACATTCGCGTTGATATTGGCCACGCCGCCACTGGTGATAAACTGCAATCTCGCCGGCCAGAGCCGCCTGCACAGCCCGCGAGCTCACCGGGACAAAAAGCATCTCGACATCCAGACCATATTTACGCGGCAGGTCGAACTCCTTCATGATGTAAACCGGATCAAATTGGATGCCTATGGAGGTGTAGGCGGCGCGCACTTTGGGCAGGCTTTGTGCCTGCGCCACACCGGCGGAAGCCACTACGATGAAGGCGAAACAAATCGCGAACCGCTTAACTCTCAACATGAGTCTCTCCCGTTACCTGTTCCGCTATCGTTCGGTCATTGACGATACAACCCGTCGATATATCCCGACCGGTCAAGCTCTTCGATGAAACGCGTTTCGACAAAATCTTTCGCGTCGGCATTCTTCGCCGCGGGCAGCCGCTTGGCTGTTTCAGCAAGAACAGTCTTGAAACCCTTCCAGCGACGGATAGGGTTTAGTTTGCGTGAAACTTTTCAGCAGTTGATAGGCATCCTCCGACTCTTTCTCATCCCTTGATTGCAAGCGCTTCCGATCGCCCGTTTCGCCACCGCCGGATTGTTCCTCATCATATGGGTCGCTTCAATGACAGACTTGACGACTCGTCGAACGATGTCCGGATTCTTCGCGATAAACTTCTGCGTCGTGTTCAAACCTGTTTGCTGAAACGGCAGGTCCATTTCCTGCATATTGACCAGGACACGCATGCCTGCCGCCTGAGGTCTTTGATGCCCCGGGGGCTGAAGAATCGCACCATCAATAATTTTCCCTGCATCAACGCCGTCGTGAGCACCGGCACATCGCCGACTTGCACCAAGGTAACATCTTTATCGGGATCAAGCCCCAACTTCGTCCAGGAGCAAACGCGTCGTCCAGTCGGAGACGGTCCCAAAACGCGTAACGCCCAAACGCTTTCCTCGAAGATCAGCCGTCGTTCGGATTTCGGGTTTGACCACCAGACGATAAAGCGGCCGGCTAAGAAAACTCGTGACCATCACAACGTCGGCACCCTGCACCCGGGCGGGCGCGAGCAAAGCCGCGGAGTAAACACACATCTGGATTTCTCCCGCGAGCAGCGCCGTCTGTCCCAACGTCGTCTGAAGATAAAGAACCTCGGCATCGATGCCGTTTTTTCAAACAGTTTCCCTCTTCGGTCACCCATAACATGGCGTTACTGATCGTCATGCCCGAGTAGCCGATGCGGATCCTATCGGCCGCGGATGTTTGTGGCACTAATGAAGTCACTAGGAGAACAAGCGCCAGGGAGAGAAACGTCGAACGCTCATGGGAATCAAACCCTCACCCTTCCCGAAGCGGCGAGGGCACAACAAAAGCGAATAGTACTCATCCGTAACGATTGGAACGACTGGAACGTTTTGAACGATTGAAACTCTTAGTCTTTGACCAATTTGGTCACCGACCGTGTCGAACCGCCTTCCGGCGTGCTCTGACCCCAGACGTGGATGTATTGCGACTGGGAGCCATCGCCGCCCGCTACAACCACGAGAATATCGTCCGGCGTATCGGTGACAGGGATCACGCTGTCGCGGGTCAGCTTCAGGTCCGGCCGGCGCTTTACCCTCTGGTAAAAAGTTTCTTCCGGCACCTCACTCATGCGATGGCCCGCGCGCGCCCAGAGAAACTTCTTCACGTCGGCCTTGCTGAAACCATCGCCAGCGATAATCTTTGCATGTTCCGGACAAATGACCATGATCGCCTCCGGTCCCGAGGGTCCATCCATCCGGCGGGCGAAATTGGTGAGTATGCCTTCGCCCTTTGTGCCGTCTAGATCCGACGCGCGAACGCAGCTATCCGCGCTGATGGCCGTCACCGTACTGGTATCGGCGGCAAATCCGCGCTCGACGTGAAACGGCTCCCACGGGCTCGCTTCTTCGTTTTCGGCAATGCAGAGACTGTATTTTCCCGGCCAGCCGAGCGTCGCCTTACAGGTAGTGCCGGGATAAGAACCGCCGATGTTCCGCTGCATCAGACGAATACAGCGTCCAATGGTGCGCGTTGGCACGCCAACCCTCGCCGAGAACATTCGAACCACCGTTGATATTGATCTGTTTTCGAATTGGACCATTGACAATCAACATGATCGCGGGTCCGCCCGTGGTCGCTTGAAGCGCGTATAAATTAAGCTTTGGATCGGTCAAAGCCTCCGCCGCCGCGATGAGGACCGGCATGTATTGCGGCAAACAGCCCGCCATGACCGCGTTGATAGCGATTTTTTCCACGGTGGCGGGCGCCCAGCGAGGCGGCACAGAGCCGATAACGTCTTGCGGACCACGTTGTACGGCCGTGAGCATCTGCGCGACCCGTTCCTCCGTGGGAGGAATAATCGGCAGTCCATCCGTCCAGCCCTTCTCCTCGAAGAAGGCGTTCACAGCCCAGAGATCGTCGTCGACTTCTATTCGGTCAGAATGCAGTGCACTTAAGTCCATTTTGCTGTACTCTCGGCTGCAAAGTTCGAGGTTCAAGGTTCAGGTTTCAGGTGTCAGGATGTCAGGATTGTCCGGGCTGAAGCTCTGAAACCTGACACCTGTATTCGTCGCCGTCAGGCTTTGCTGGCCCCGGTTTGACTAGTAGATCCACTAGTTGATCAAAAGCGGCGTCCGCACGTTTGTTGACTTCTTCCACCTTTACCGTGCCGATGGGATGCTGGACGACCAGCACCGGGTGATCAGGCGCGCCAAACGCTTCTTTCTCTGACTTGGCCAAAGCATCAAAGGCGTGGGTGATCAAAGTCACGGCAAACCTGCCGCGCTTTTGTAGCTCGATTGAGTCGTGGATACTCCACGACGTACACGAGCCTCAATCGCCAAGACCGCTGAGGATAAAATCGGCCTGGGCTGCGAGCTCATCTAAATACTCTTTGGGCGCGCCCTGCTGGGCGCTAATCTTGCGCCGCGTGACAACCTTTCCGACATCCAAGCGCTCTCTCAGCAGTTGCGCGAAGCGTTCCTCAAGCTTGTCCGCGTTGGGCTTGCTGTTGTCCAACAGTCCGACAACTTTTCCATTCAGATCTGCGAATCGCGGCAGCGCGGCCACCCGGGCCGCAGAAGTTTGCGCTTTCCCTTCGGGACTCAAAACAATCATAGCAGCTCCTTTCGTTTGATCCCCTTAAAGCTCGTTGCTCGAACGACATCTAGATCAGAACGACGGTCCTGTCAACGTGGCCATTGCGCCTTGCCCGAATTTGACTGTTGACAATTAAGGTCAACGCCAGTCTATATGATTAGCGCGACAAAGTTCTGGCGAACGACCCGTCTAGACAGGAAGATCGTGAGGAATACATGAGAATAAATGAAAATGCCCGCCGCACCGGAATTTGTCTCCTGGTTTTTTCAATCTTGTGCCCGCCCCAACGTTGGCCCAGACCCGGGAGCAGACCTTGCAAGCGATTTCTAAGTTGCGCGGACCCGAGAGAGAAACCAAGATTCGTGAAGGCGCACGAAAAGAAGGAAACCTAATCTGGTATTCGAGCACAACCGCAGATGATTCTCTGGTTCTGAGCCAAAAGTTTCAGGAAATATATCCTTTCGTCAAAGTCCAGCATTTGCGCGGCCCCAGCGAGAAGATGGTAGAAAGAATCCTTCTGGAATCGCGCGCGGGCAGCTTTAAGGCCGATGTCGTCGCCCTGCCGGAGATCGAGTTGGAGCTTCTGGTCCAGAAAAAACTTCTTCTAAAACATGCCGGACTGGAACAACAGGTTTTTCCGGCAAATGTGAGAGATCCTCAAGGACATTGGACCGGGATCTACCTGACGGCGTGGGCGACCGCGTACAACACCAAGCTGGTGTCGGCTCAAACAGCCCCCAAGCGATATGCCGACCTGCTCAACCCCAAGTGGAAGGGCTTGATCGGCATGGATGTCGAGCCCTACTCATGGTTTATCACCTCCTATCGCTATCTCGAGGGCCACCAGGGAGCGGAGAACTCGACGAATTATTTCAAAAAGCTGGCCGCCCAGGATATCCAGTGGCGCAAAGGGCATTCCCTCATTGCTCAGCTGGTTGCTGCCGGCGAGTTTCCGTTGGCGGCGGAGATGCAAGGTGCACGCGGTAGAGAGGCTCAAAGCCCAAGGCGCGCCGGTTGAGTGGGTGGCTCTGGATGGAGTGGTTCCGTTCAATAAAGTCGGCGTAGGTATTGCCACAACGGGAAGCAACACGCACGCAGCGGTATTATTTTATGACTTTATCCTCTCACGAACCGGGATGGAGATCATCAAGGAACGGCGCAGGATTCCGACGCGGCCGGATGTTACCGTTCCTTATCTAAAGCCTTACAAGCTCCTACCCTTCGATTCGCAAGCCCTGGAAAGCTTTGACCGCTATGTTTCCCAATTCCGAGATATTTTTAAGCCTCGTTCGTGAGCAGCTTCTTCATCGGTTGACCGTCAACCGTGATTTCGACTACCGTGAACGCCGATCGAGATTCGTAAACATAGTGAACTACCCGCAGCAAGCTGACGGGGTATCAAAACATATAGCTCCGAGTCTCGCCCGGATTCCCGTTAGAAGCATTCGGGAATGACAGACTCTAAGAGATGTGGAATGGCAAGTTACGGGGAATCAAACCCGCAGTGATTAAGACGGCCTGCCGGTACATTGAGACACCGTCGTAATAAGGAGGTGAAAAATGAGCGACTCATGGCTAACGATTTCCTTCGAAAGAACGGATTACGCAAGCATCTTCACTTGGTTGCTGCTGTTCCTCATCGGCAGCTCCAGCGCCGGCGCGCAGACGGCGTTTTTCCAGGGCAAAACCATAAGATTCGTGGTGGGCTATCCTCCGGGAAGCACCCATGATTTGTGGGCGCAACTCTTGGGACCTTATTTGACGAAGGTGATCCCCGGCAATCCGAATACCATCGTTCAGAACATGCCCGGGGCCGGCTCGGCGGTGGCAGCCAACTATGTTTATGGCATTGCCAAACCGGACGGTCTGAGCATCGCGGTCGTCAATGCCGCGCTCTATTTCGATCAGCTACTAGGACGGAAGGAGGTGCAATTTGATTGGTCCAAGTTCGCATGGATCGGCAGCAGCACACGATCGGATTCGTTGCTCTATATGTGGGGCGCCGCTCCGTATAAAACCATTCTAAGATGTACGCAACGCGACCACACCGCCGAAGTGCGGCAGCACGGGCACAGGTAACACGGGTTATTACTTGCCCAAGTTGATCGAGGAAACCATCGGCGCGAAGTTCACGATTGTCGCGGGCTATCAGGGCGGCGCTGAAATCGAATTGGCAGCCGAACGAGGGGAAGTGCAGTGCCGCGCTATCAACATCGCGGTTTATTTCGGCCGGGAACCCTTTCTCACCTGGCAAAAGCAAGGGTCGGTGCGCATCTTGATCCAAACCGGCAAGAACAAAGACGCGCGATTGCCCGAGGCGCTTACGCTCTATGAGCTTATGGATCAATACAAAACCTCGAATGCCCTGCGCCGTCTCGCCAATGTCATGCTTTCAGCTCCGGTGGCTTCGGGCTGTGGCCCATGATGACTTCGCCGGGTACACCCGACGAGCAGGTGAAAACTTTGCGGGGGCCTTTGGCTAAAGCATTGAACAACCCTGAGCTTGATCGCTGAAGCCAAAACAAAATCCATGGAAGTCGAGTCTCATCAGCGGGGAAGATTTAGCGAGTTTGGCAAAAGAGGTCGTCGTGCAGCCAACGGAAATAGTCAGTCAGATAAGAAAGCTGATGGGGGAATTGCGGTTTGGAAACTAGAAGCGCTATCGCTTCGCTTCCCTCTCCCCGTTGCCGGGGAGAGGACAAAGGTGAGGGGAACTACTTAACGGTAAAGATCAAGAACTTAGCGGTCTAAGATTTTCCCTTGCCTGGTTCGGTTTGATTGCCGTCTTCTTTCCATTTCATGATCGGGCAAAAAGTCGAGCTGGTGAAGCCGGCTGCCTCCGCAATCTTCGCTCCCTGGGAACTGCGTGGACCGCGATTGCAAGCGAACACTAACACCGTATCCTTGGGAATGTTCTTCAGACCTTCGTCGAGCTCCTCCAGGGGAATATTGACGGCGCCGGGAATGGTTTCCTTCGCAAACTGCTCCCGGGTATTCACGTCGATGAGCATGAATGTGGCGCCCCCGGCCTTCAGCTTTTGAGCTCCTCCGGTGAAGTTTCTTTGGCCCCGACGGCGATTTTATTCTGATCGATCGGAAATCTTGGCTGCTGGGCGAAGGACGATACCCCCCACAGCAATGCGAGCGAGAAAGCAAATGCTCCTAAAACAAATCTCATATGACCTCCTATGTTAAGACCTATATTGGGCCGCACAGCGAATGGACGCACCTTATATTAGTACCCCACTACGTGCAAATCATTTAAAAATTATCGTGCACCCTCACCTCTGCCCTCTCCCATCGAGAGGATGTCAATAGGATCGGTTGAAAATTGTACAAGCGTTTTCTTGTTTGTGACTGTACCAAACACGTTCACGCCCCTGTTGCAAAGACCAAGAGATTTCGGATTGGAGTCAAAAGGTTTGACTTGGTCATTCTATCTGCGATAACTGTGGGCGCGAACAGAGATTGGAGGCAACACAATGGAGTATCGCCAATTTGGAACCACAGAGTTCAAAGTTTCACCTATGGGCGTTGGCTGCATGAGCATGTCCGGCGTCTACGGACCGGCCGATGATGCCGAGTCCATCGCCACCCTGCACCACGCTTTCGATCTAGGAATTAATTTCCTGGACACATCGGCCAGTTACGGCAGCGGCCACAACCACGAACTGATCGCCAAGGCCCTCAAGGGCAGGCGCGAGCGAATCGTGATTCATTCCAAGTCCGGCAGCCCCCGCAGCCCCGATGCCAGCGGCAATCGCAGCGGCAGCTCGCCCGAATATCTGATCCAAAACTGCGAGCAAAGTGTCAAGCGGCTCAACATCGATTGCCTCGACATATTTTGCATGTCGCGCGTCGATCCTAAAGTACCGGTAGAAGAGTCCGTCGGCGCCATGGCCCGCCTGGTGGAACAGGGCAAGACCCGTTACATCGGCCTATCGGAAGCCAGCGCAAACTCCATTCGCCGGGCGAGAAAAGTGCATGCTATCGTCTCACTTGCAGATGGAATACTCGCTTTGGTCGCGCGATCCCGAGGGCGGCAATATTCAAGCTTGCCGTGAATTCGGCATGGGCTTCATGGCCTACTCCCCTTGGGGCGAGGTTTCTTCGCCGGTGCAGTGCACAACCCCAACGATCTTGCTGAAGGCGACGGCCGCAGCAACCACCCGCGTTTTCAGCCGGAAAACCTCGAGCATAACCTGAAATTACTCGACGAGTTCGAAGAAATAGCTAAAGAAAAGTCCGCCACGCCTGCGCAACTGGCGCTGGCTTGGTTGATGGCCCAGGGTAAAGATATCATTCCGATCCCAAGCAACAAAAGCCGCCGTCACCTGGAGGAAAACTTGAAGGCCGTCGATATCAAACTGACCGAGGATGATCTCACCCGCCTCGATACGCTCTTTAAAGCCGGCGCTGCCGCCGGCCCGCGCTCTCGCGATATGGACCGGGTAAATGTTTAGCGATGAGATTCAAACCGTAGAAATTCAACGACACACTATCTAACCACGAAGATCGCGAAGGATTCGGAAATTATTACATTTCAATTTCCTTACTTCGTTCTCTTCGCGTCCTTCGTGGTGAAATTTTTCCGATCACAGTCCGTAGAAAGCCTTGGGATTGTCGTAGAGAATCTTCTGTACCGCGGATTGCGGGATTTCTCCCTCATCCGCTCGTTGCTGTAACAAACTTCTGAAACTCGAGCTCCATGGACGGGTCGCGGTGCGTGTAGTCAGATCCAACGATCAGGTTGTCCTCACCCACATATTTCAGAATGTAAGGCAGGTCTTCATCGACCTGGCACGTAACGTAAACACGATTGTTCTTGAACAGGTTGCTCGCGAGGATAGTATTTGGGCCGCCAAGTATGCTGACACGGTTGGCACGCGATTGCACACGTCTACGCAGGTCATAGTCAACAAACGACACCCACGACGCGCCGGCTTCAATGCAGCCGAAACGGAGCTTTGGGTACTTGGCTGGAATGTTATTCACGAGTATCGTCTCGATGCCGTTGACAGCGGCAGCTTTGGTTCGCATGAACTGCCCGAGAGTAAATTCCCGTGCCGGCGAGAAATCAGGGATCCCTGAACCTGTATGAAAGCAAATGGGCAAGTCGAGCCGTTCCGCTTCCTCATAGAAAGGAAAGAAATAAGGATCAGCGGGCCATTTTCCAGCCTCGCGATCTCCTTTTTGAGGGCGCCACAAGCGCCGTGCTCCTTGGCGAAGCGCAACTCTTTGAGCGTTTCGTCCATGTTCTGCAAAGGCGGGAGGCAGATCCAGCGCAGCCGCCCGTTGGATTGACCGCAGCGATCGGCGAGCCAGCGATTGTAGCTGCGCCTGCAGCGCCGTTGAAACCTCCGGGCGCTCCGTCGCCTCCATCAGGAAAAGTGTCGGATAAATGACTTGGATATCGGTCCCCAGTTCATCCATATGTTTGAGCCGAACCTGCACATCCAATAGTTCTCTCGATTCCACCACCGTACCCGACTCCTCGTCGCCGCGAATAAAACGCAGCTGGCGTTTTCCATCGATCACCCAGTAGCGGGTTGGCAACATCTCTGGATTGCGGTTGGAGGGATAGGCCGTGGTCGGTTTGAACTGCAAATCGGATTCTTGCATGTACTCCCAAGTGTCCTCGGTTTCATCGATATGGGTATCTGCGTCAATAATGCGCATTTCAGGAACCTCCTCTCACCTTAGATCTAGCCTACGCCGCGATAAAATTCCACGGTCGCTGGCTAGCGACTAACGCATTACTTCGTGCATGAGAAAGTGGGCACCGTCGCTCTTGGCGGTTTGGTATTTCGACGTCGCTTCTCTCATGGCATTATGGGTTGGCGTGCCGCGATGCTGTGTATGCGCTTCGACGCTGTCCCACTCGATCATCAAAATCACCCGGCTCGGGTCCTCGATGCTGGTGAAAAATTTGATGCCGTGGGAACCAGCATAGTTGGCCTTCGTAAGAATCTCACCGAAGACTTTGATGTATTCGTCGCGTTTCTCCGGCTGGACGTGTTGTATGACGATTTCGTGAATCATGAGTGTCGTTCCTTTCTCGACTAACGCTGGCCCTCAGAGAGCCGTTTGATAAAACCGCTTTTGTCCAGCTCTGTGATGAAGCTCGCGTCCATGAACTCTTCGGGTTTGTGATTCCATATGTCGGGCCGCTGGAGCGCCACGTACTCGTAGGTCGGCTGCAATCCCTGGGTGATAGGGTACGGAATTGAGATGAAGTCGTTGCGATAAATTTCATATGCCCCGTCGAGCAGCTCGCGGTCGTTCGTCTTCAAATACTTCCCAAAATCTTGGTGCTGGCTTCCTTGTTCGCTTTTAGAAAGTGAATGGCTTCCACGTGGGCCTTGACCATGCGCATGACGGTGTCGCGATCGTCGGTAATGGATTTGCGCCGCAGCACCACCGACATGGATGGATAGGACACTTCCTGTTTAGCATCCCACAAAACTTTGAACCCTTTGCGCGTCGCCTGCACGTCGGCTGGGAAGGAAAGGTCTGCGGCATCGACCGCTCCCGTTTCGAGAGCCTGGCTTCTTTCCGGTTGGTTTCCAATGGAAAGCATGATGACGTCTCGGCCAGGCTCCAGCCCATATTTCCTTATAATGTAGCGTTCGAGAAAATCTCCCAGGGAGCCGAAGCCGGAGACGGCCAGTTTTTTACCTTTCAGATCTTGCGGCCGTTTGATCTCCGGTTTAACCAGCAGCTTGCTTTGCACCCTGGAACCGTATGGGCCACAGTGACGAGGTCCGCGCCGCTCAAAACAGCGCTCATCACCGTCGTCAGTGTGCAGGGCGCGGCGAGAATGCTATTGCCGATAATCGCCTGGGCGGATTGTCCCGAGCCGCGCAGCAGGACAAGTTCGGTGTCGAGCCCGTACTTCTCATAGATCTTGGCGTCCTTGGCGATCCAGGGGATCCACTGCGACGCTGAAAGCGAAGTGACTCCCCAGATGATTTTCTTAAACGGCTTGTTTTGAGCATAGCCGGCATGCAAAGCTATGAATAACGAAGATAGCACCAGACAGAGAATCTTTTTCTTCATTCGACCTCCAAGTTCTGTGTCCGACCTCCTGATCGCTGACCTCGATCTCCAACTAGATATTGTACAGCCGCGCCGCGTTGTCGCCCATCAGTTTATGCATCTGACTCTCGCTCAAATTCTTGCGGCCGGTCACAGCTTCGACGGTATGCGGAAATTTGCTGTCGCCGTGGTTGTAGTCTGAGGCGAATACCAAACGATCTTCGCCGACGTAATCCATGACAAAGTTCAAAGTGTGTTCGTCCGGCTCGAACGAGTAGTAAACCTGCTCGCTGCGCATATATTCGCTAAAGGTTTTTTCATCAGCGGCACGGCGGGCGCCATGTATTCATAATGCTCATCCAACCGCTCCATCCAATAGGGCACCCAACCCGCGCCGGCTTCCAAAAACACCACTTTCAACTTTGGATACCGTTCGAGAATACCGCCTCCGACGATGCACATGACGCCGATCATCTGTTCGAATGCGTGCGTCGTGGCGTGAACGAAAAACGGATTGTCGAATCGTTCCGCTGCCGCGGCTGGGCGGCCCGAGCCGACATGCACGCAAACCGGCACGCCGAGCTCCTCGGCTTTCGCATAGAACGGATAAAAATCGGGATGATCGAGATTCCTCCCGGCGGAGTGTCCAGCGACGGCGACGCCGACAAAGCCCAACTCCTTCACGCAACGCGTCAGTTCTTTGACCGCTTCCGCCGGCTCTTGCATCGCGACCAATGCAACACCCTTCAACCGCCTTGGATCGGTCCGGCAATAACCCGCGAGCCACGTGTTGTAGCGCTTTCGCGATGGCGCAAGCGAGGTCATGATTCTCTAGAAATGGCAGACTCAGGAACACCGTGGTGCCGAAGTTGACCGCGGTGTCGATGCCTTCCATATCCATGTCTTTTATGCGTTGCACCGGATCGAACATACCGGTGGTCGGCTGCGGCCTGCGGGTAATCGGCGCGGTGCCGATACCGCAGCCGATGCCGCTCGGCTTCGCCCAGACCTTTCCTTCCAACAAGAGATGCTTGCGGCCGTTGCACTCGACCATCGTCGGCGCCTGATTCCGATACGGCGGGTCTAAAAGATCCTGCCAGTTGGCGTCCCGTTCTTGTACATGTCCGTCGGCGTCAATAATACGCAGGCTATTCATGGTGGTTCTCCTTGTCTTGGGTTATTCACCGCGGAGCCGCGGAGGACGCCGAGTTCGAAAATTAATATAACTCTGCGGACTCTGAGTCTCTGCGGTGAGATGTCTTTACTTGCGCGTAATCGAATTCAATAATTTGTCCCAGCGAATCAGTTCCTTTTCATATTGGTCTGTCGTCAAACCATGTTCGGGACGCCACTTTTTGAATCCATACTCTTTCGTCCCGCTGCCGTAGTAAAATTTTTCCAGCACCCCTGTCCCTCAGGACTAAGAAGAAAATCTGCCATGAGCAGAGCAGCGTTCGGATGCGGCGGATTGGCCGCAATGGCAGCGCTGCCGACATTGGTGGGAACTAAATCCATGGGAACCCACTCCACCGGCGCTCCCTTGGATGCCGCGAGTAAGGTATGGGTCTGAAATATGGCCGGAGACGCGACGATCTCTCCCGCAGCGATGTTGTTGACGAGCGCTGGGGCCTCGATCGAATAAAGCTTTATTTCCTGCCCTTTAAGCTTTTTGACCGCCTCTTCGCCTTTGGTCTTAATCATAGCGCCGATGATTTTATCACTCGTCTGACCGATGCTGATGCCCATTTTCCCCTTAAGTTGCGGGTGAAAAAGGCCGTCGAAATTCTTCGGCACCGCGTCTTTCGGTACGAGCGTCGTGTTGTAAGTCAAACCAATATAGGATTCTCTGGCTAGCGCCCAATAAACGAGATTCTTATCGGCCCGCTCCTTTCCGTCTTCCGGATATTTGTCCAGATACGGTGAATCATAGGGACGAAGCAGTTTTCCATCGCGCAGAAATATGAGGCTCCCCTCAGTTGTCTCAATGGTGTCCGCGATATTGCGCCTTGCTTTGGCTTCTTCCTCCAGCCGGGTAACCAAATCGGCTCCCGGGGCCCGAAACGATTCGACCTTGACGCCCGGATATTTGGCTTCGAACGCTTTGACCATTTCCTTGTACGAGTCGCCGGCCAGAGACGTGTACCAGATTATTTTACCTTCGGTCTTTGCTCCAGCATAAAGCACCTGTTCGCGATCAGCCCCGCGGTAGCTCGCAAGCTCCGCGATCGACGCTGGCTTCCGCGCCTGCGCCCATGCCCCTGACGACAACAGCAAAAGAGCCAAGATGACGACGTTAATCACCTGCATTGTTCTCAGCTTCCTTTCTTCCCCTCCTTCATCCTCCCCGCGACGGGGAGGAAGAGGTGGGGGTGACGGATGCAAACCAACAATTTCACGAAGTGAGATTAATTCCCCTTCCAAAAAATGTCGCGATAAAGTTTGTTGTATTCTTCATAAGTATCCGACAACGCCCAGTCCGCCGGATAGAGTTTGACTCCGCGCAGATACTCCGGCTGAAACTTAGGCAGCGCCGGCGGTTTGTCCATGGCGACAACTTCTTTCTGGCCTTCATCTGCGGCGAGATAGTTCATAAACAGCCTGGCTGCGGCGGGATGCCGCGCCTCGCGCGTAATTGCCGCCGAGACCAACACCGTGATGTGGGGTTCGGCCCTAACCCACTCGACGGGCGCGCCTCTCCTCTTCAACTCTTCGGTGCGGGCGATGTCGCTGTAGATTATGATCGGAAACTCACCGGCAGTTAATAATACGGCCTGCTTGCTATGGCCGTTAACAGAAATCGGATCTTGCCGCGCGAGTCTCTTGAAATATTCGATGCCCTTCGACTGTCCCATGTACTGCATGTGCGACTGTGTGACTAAGTACTCTTCTCGCTCCAGAGAGATTTGACCCTTCCACTTGGGATCCAAAAGATCGTCGAAAGACTTCGGAGCGGTTCCTTTGGGCACCAGCATCGTGTTGTAAGTGATGGCGTAAGGCACCAGGTAGAATCCCAACCAGTAGCCCTGTTTGTCGATGAACCCCGGCGGAAAATTTCCGGCGGCGGGCGGCAGGTAGGGTGTGATGATATTTTTCTTCATGAAGATGCGGTGGGTATAGTTGTTGATAAGAACCACGTCGGGACTGAGCTGGTGAGCCGCCGCCTCGTAAAAATTTTCGTCGTTAACGCTTCGCCCGTGGCTCGACTATACTGGGTTTTGATGAAAGGATAGCGTCGTTTAAATGGTTCCGAGAATTTGTCAAATTGTGCCGCCAGCGCCGTACCGTAGACTACCAGCTCGCGCTCCTTTTGCGCTTTGGCGACGAGATCCTCCTGGGCATGAACCTCGAAGGCCAGCCATCCCCAGGAAAACCAATTAAGGCGATGACAACTCGAAAGCAGGATCGCATGAAGCTTTGCCTTTCCTGGCTCAGAATCGGTCGGGATTCCTCACTGCGTTCGAAATGATAAATAGAATCTTTGCGCTTGATCCTGCAAAGGTTGTTTGTCGCTAATCTCCCCCAATTTCTTTCCCGCCAGCTCGGACAACCTTGCCGAAGGCGTCACGTATTCGTAGTCCGTTTGCACTTCGATCAACGCCGAGCGATCGGCGGCCAGCGCTTTTGAAACGCCGGCAAAAATTCCTCGTCGCGCGTGACTTTCAAACCCAGCGCGCCGTAGGATTCGCCCATGACGGCGAAGTCGGGGTTCTCTAGGCCGACGCCGTATTGACGGCCAGGGTACTGGGCCTCCTGATGCATGCGAATCGAGTTATAACCCTCATTGTTGTACACAATCGTAATTATGTTCGCGCCGTATTGCTTGGCCGTGGCCATTTCTTGCCCTGTCATAAGAAATCCGCCATCGCCCACGTGGGCGATGACCGTGCGATTCGGATGCGCTAACTTGGCGGCCACCGCGGAAGGCACGCCGGGACCCATGCAGCCCAGGGTCGGCGAAATGTAGGAGTCCGGATAATCAAATTCGATGTAGCGCTGCGGCCATTGGCCAAAGCTGCCGGCATCGGTCGTCGTGATCGCATCGGCGGGCATAGCAGATTTTATGTCCTTCATGACCCGTTCCATGGAGACTTTGGGTGTTGGACGATCTTGGGGCGTGCAGAAATCTTTTTGTTTGGCATGTTGCTCGGCAATCCATGCAGCGCGATTCTCGTTGGGGCGAGGCCCCGGGTGCTTTAGCGCCGCGAGCAATGTCTGTTTGGCGTCGGCGATGATGCCCACTTCCGGGCGCGCGTTTTGGCCGAGGTTCTCCTCGTCCGCGTCGATCTGCACAAACGGCCGTCCCGGCCGCGGAAACGTAAAGGCGCCGGTGGTCTGCTGGTTGAGCCGGCAGCCGAGGACAATCAATAGGTCACTTTCATCATAGGCGAGCCTTTGCGCCTCTTTGTTCGATGTCAAAAGATTGCCGGCGTAATTGGGATGATTATTCGGAAAGGCATCTTGCCGTTTATAAGAAGTAAGCACGGGGACCTGAAATCTTTCTGAAAAGTCGATCACCTCTTGCCATGCCCGGGTATATTGGGTCCCAGAGCCGATCAGCAGCACGGGCTTACGCGCCGCGTTGATGCGCCCGATCAAGGTTTCGATTGCCGCGGGGTCGGGATTGGGTTTTACCTCGGGATAAGGATCAATCATGGATATTTCCGCGTTCTGTTCGATCACATCGCGCGGCAGCGACACAACCACCGGTCCGGGCCGGCCCGTGCGCGCAATGTGAAACGCGCGGCTCACAATCCGCGGAATCTGTTTAGGATCGTTGATCTCGATTACCCACTTGGCGATGCTGCCGAAGAATTGACCGTAGTCCAACTCCTGGCCCGCTTCACGCCCGCGCGCGGCGCGGCTGACCTGTCCGACTAGAAGTACCATCGGTACGGAATCGTATTTGGCGCTGTGAACGGCGATGCTCGCATTGGTCGCGCCCGGACCACGGGTGACGATGCAGACGCCGGGTTTGCGTGTGGCCTTGGCGTAGCCCTCCGCCATGAATGCGGCGCAGCCTTCTTGGCGGTTGGTAATAAGTTTGATTTCAGGAAAGTTCACCAGCCCATCCACGACTGCGATGTAGCTTTCGCCAGGCACGCTAAAGACGTGTTTCACCCCTTCGTTACGCAGGCACTGAGCAACTGCATGACCTCCAAGCATTGATTGCCTCCCGTGACTTCGAATTTCTCGGTACGTCATAACGCCTGTTTATGGCCGCTGTCAACGTATGGTACTGCTTTTTCAAATCTTGAGATTGATACTAACGTCTGGAGTGTGATATTCCCGGACAAAAACGCCAGTGATATTGAAACTCGTTCAGCAGGCGAAGGAGCGAGATGCGGATCTTGTAGCTTAACGTTCTTAGTCGTTTTGACCATGGCCTGGCCGGCTTGGGCCCAGGGAACCAAGCCGAAAACTCTAGATGAGCTGGTATCATACACCGGTCCCGATCGTCAGAAGATAATTACCGAGGGCGCCAAAGCGGAAGGAAAAGTTGTTTGGTATACCTCATTGTCGGGCAACTACAGAGAAATCGTCGACGCATTCAAGAAGAAGTATCCTGAAATTCAAGTTGAAGTTTATCGCGCCGGGAGCAGCGATGTGACGGAAAGGCTACTGAACGAAGGCCGGGCTGGACGCTATTTGGCGGATGCGATGGAAACGACTCCCGGGTCTTTGATGCTGCTCAGGGAAAATGGAATTCTCAAACCCTATGCTTCGCCCGAGCTGGCGAAGTATCCCGAAGAAGCAAAAACCAAAGCCGACGGCTCCCGCGTATACTGGGTCACCGACCGTGAAGCTTACTTAGGCTTCGGCTACAACACGCGGATGATCTCTTCCACTCAGGTCCCCAAGACCTTTCAGGACTTGTTAAGGCCAGATCTCAAAGGCAAACTTGCCGTGACCACCGGGAGTTCGAGTGCCCGTGTTATCGGATCGATGCTGAAATACAAGGGCGACGGCTTCATGAAAAAACTCAAGGATCAGGAAGTCAGGCTGTTCAAGCTCGCGAGCCTCGGTTTTCTCAACCTGCTGATCGCCGGAGAAATCGCCGGCTCGCCCACCGTTTTTCGCAACCAAGTCGTTGTAATGAAGGAAAAAGGCGCGCCCATCGATTGGGTGCCCCTGGACGTCGTGGTGGCAAATGCCGGTGGATCGGCCATCATCGCTAACGCGCCCCATCCTCACGCTGCTTTGCTGCTTACCGACTTTGTCATCGGCGCCGAGGGCCAAAAGCTCATGGAACAGTTCAGATACGGCGTAGCCTGGAAAGAATATCCGTTTAAACGCGAGTATCCCGAACGCGGCATGACCACCGCACAGTATCAAGATGCGGAAGAAAAATGGAGCCAGCTGCTGCGCTCGATCACCCAACGGTGAAAGAGCCATCTTAACTCGAGTCAGTCATGATGAGATTTCGCTGACCGGCACATAAATACCCAATCAGCTCGCAGATAAATTTGACGAGGCGGGTGGAAACTGAGAAACGCCCGTCCTTGCGTGATAAATAATATGACTAGGTTTCATCAACGATCAATTGACGCAGAATGAGTAAAAAATAAATTCATTTTGGTTTTTGGCTATGTCGGTTTTCTAGTCTTCCTGTTTGAGGGCTCTGCACGGCTTGCTTTTCCATACCTAAAGTTGCAAAGCGTCTCCAGGCGAACGATGAGTACACCTACCGTCGCAATTGGGTCCAGGAACATCAAAAGTACGGGATGGAAGCGTATTACGCATTTGATATGTACGATGCCTCCAAAGGATGGATACCAAAGCCAAATCTCAGAGACGTAAAGACATTCGACAACAAGACTCTAAACACCAACTCCAAGGGCCTTAGAGGCAAGAGGGACTTCCCGTACACTAAGAACAAAAACAAGGTGCGAATCTTGATTCTGGGAGACTCATTTACTTTCGGCGATGAAGTGAGCGATGACGAGACATATTCTGCCCATCTTCAAGCAATGCTGCCCCATACCGAGATCATCAACATGGGCGTGCACGGTTATGGTCATGATCAAATGCTGATCCTGCTTAAGGAAGAAGGAATCAAATACCAACCAGACATCGTCATCTTGGGTTTTCTTGCTCTCGATATGTCTAGAAATCTGCTCAGGTTCAGAGACTTTGCGAAACCGCGTTTCGTCTTAGGAAGAGGAGAGCTTAAACTCACAGGCACCTCCGGTTCCACGTCCTGAGGAGATCCTGCAATGGGATTGGACCCGACCCAGGATCTTGGACGTATTTTCAGACCCTAACGCACAGAGTCAAAAAAATATCAGGGCTCCAAAAGACGGAGATGGAAGAGATTACGACTGCTATATTAACTGACATGATAAGTTTGATCGAGAGTATCCACGCGGTTCCAATACTCGCATATCTCCCACGCGGAAAAGAAATCGCCCTGGACATCGACGTGACGCAAGATGAGGCGTACCTGTTCTCCATCTGCCATTCGAATGAAAAGGCCAAATGCTTCTCTACGAGGCCGTACTTTGCTGAGAAAATAGCGCAAGGAGAAAACATTCAAATTAAGAGGGCACTGGGAACCTGCAGGTCATCGCACTGTCGCCGAGGCAATTAAACGTTATCTGGTTGATGAAGGGCACGTTACTGTGCCGTAGCTACTTCGAAAGGAAGGGACCTCATCCAATCTTCATTCGGTAAGACGAGAATCAAAACCGTTGTGCCATTGACCCCTCCGAGCGCTCGGTGCTAAGCGAAGAATAGACAGTCGACAAAGGAGGCCGAGCATGCAGGACGTTCCCGTGATCGATGCCGATGGGCATGTGCTGGAGACCGACGCTGAGCTGGAACAGTATTTTGACGGGCCCTACAAGGGCCACAGGCGCTCCGGTGTCTTTTCCATTTTCCTTCTCTTGACGGTTGGCCGCGTGGCTTTGTCCGCGGTTTGGACAAGGTCAACCGCGCCACGGCCGACATTTGGATCGAGTTTATCGAAGGCTCAAAGATCGATGCCGCTGTATTGTATCCCACGGCGGGACTCTCTTTTGGCTTGATTCAGGATCCGGACTGGGCCTGCGTAGTCGCCCGCACATATAACAATTGGCTCAATGACAAGTATTGCAAAGTCGACTCGCGGCTCAAAGGCGTGGCGCTTATCCCCGTGCATAATCCCCACGAAGCTGCTAACGAGTTACGCCGCGCTGTTAAAGAGCAAAGGTATGGTCGCCGGCCTGATGCCGGCGGTAACCATGCTGAACAAAGGCTACGGCCACCAAGATTTTCATCCGATCTACGAAGAAGCGCAGAGACTCGATGTCCCTTTGACCGTTCACGGTGCCGTGAGCCGCGGCCTCGGTTTCGACTTCCTGCAGACCATGTCGATGATTCACACGCTTGAGCATCCGATCGCGCAAATGATTCAGCTGACAAGCATCGTGCTCGACGGGGTCTTTGATCTTTTTCCGCGCCTGAGAATCGGCTTTCTGGAAGCCGGCGCCGGTTGGATTCCTACATGATGGATCGCATGGACGAGAAGTTTCATATTGACCGCAAACGCAAGCATTTCCCCTTGAGCAAACTGCCCAGCGACTACTTCAAAAGCGGCAATATCTATACTACCTGTGAAACCGATGAAAAGATTCTGGACGCAGTCGTTCGTGAAATGGGCGAAGACTACTTGATGTATCCCACGGATTTTCCCCATGAACGTGAAGCCGGGAATTCGCCAAAGACATTCCGGAGTTCTGGCAACGGAACGATTTGTCAGAAAGCGCGAAGAGAAAAATCCTCAGCCAAAACGCAAAGCGGTTTTACAACATGGCGTAATCGTCGGTTATAGACCGAACAGCAATTCTACAACGAATCGTACAGGCAGCCCGCCTCACCGTCCGGTGACTTCTTGCAAGTAACTGTGATCGACTACGTCTTCCGGCTGCGGATACGGCTTCTTTAACTGTCCTTCTTCCACCATTAGATCGATGACGAGCTGTAACCCTTTGGGATTCGCTTTTCCGTCTCTGGGCCAGATTTGCGCCTTGGTGTAAGTCTCCCAGGAAGTCTGGACGTATTGCTTTGGCAGCGTCGTAATTTTCGGTAACAGTTCGAGGGCCTCGCTGCGATTGTCGTGCAGCCAAACAAGCGCGTTGTGAAACGCTCTGACGAAGCGCAAGGTCAAATCTCTATTTTTCCTCGCCCACTCCTCTTTGATCCACACGCCCGGCCAACTGATATCCAGGCACGAGCTTATAAGCATCCCCCAGATTCACTAGCCCTTTCTCCTGAGCGATAAGACTCACTGGCTCCGCCAGAATAGCCGCGTCCACCTGTTGCGTTTGTAAAGCGGCGTAACGGAGAGTCGTTCCGCCGGCGCGCAGCAGATTGTAATCGCGTGGGTAAACAAGTCCTTTCTGCTTGAGAATATACTTTAGCACTCGGGTCGATCCGGCCTGCAGGCTGGAGACCGCGAGTTTGGCACCTTTGAGCTGTTCAAGCGTTTTGAATTTCGGCAAAGCGATGATGGAATAGGTTGTGCCGTTAAAGGAACCGGCGATCATCTTGAGATTGGTCAGCCCTTGTTCCCGGGCCGGGAAAGCGCGCTGGGCGAAATGTTACCAAACTGAATCGAATCCGCGACCAGCGATTGCAAAGATGAGATCGTCGCGATTCATGACGATGACCTCTCCGACCAAACCTTCGTTTCTAAAAATCCTTTGTCCCGCGCCACGTAAAAAGGCGCGTGACCGAAGGTGGGGCTAATGATTCCGATCTTGACGTAAGTCTGCGCTGCCCCGTCTGAAATCATGACGAGCATCGTGCCGATCAACATAAACCATTTTATCCAAGCCGTACCGCTTTGTCCTTCTGCGCATCTTGAACTCCCTCCTTGAAGCGACTATAGCCCTTTGCATTCAGTTCTTGTCAACATTAGATCGTTTGTGAAGTCGGGTTCCTGGACATTTTCTTAGCCCTGGGGTATGAAATTGGGTTAGCCAGATGTCTAATTCAATCCTCAGGAGAAGAAATATGAATGAATCTCGTTTTCGCGCCAATCGTTGTTGGCGCGTGTGTCTGACTTTGCTCCTTGGTTATGGCCTTGCCCAAGCGCAGCCCGCGAAGGATTACGAGCCGTCAGTCGGCCAGGAAGGAAAAGATGTGGTGTGGGTGCCAACGCCGCAGGCGTTGGTAGACAAAATGCTCGACATGGCGAAAGTCACGCCGAAAGATTATGTCATCGATCTCGGTTCCGGCGACGGACGCACAGTGATTACCGCCGCGAAGCGCGGCTCCAAAGCGCTTGGCATCGAATACAACCCCGACATGGTGGAGCTATCGAAGCGCAATGCCGCCAAAGAAGGCGTCAGCGACAAAGCCAATTTCGTCAAAGCTGATCTGTTCGAAAGTGATTTCTCCCAGGCACAGGTCATTACCATGTTTCTGTTGCCGAGCATCAACATTAAGTTGCGCCCGAAGATTCTCGATCTCAAGCCCGGCACTCGTATCGTGTCGAACTCCTTCGACATGGAAGATTGGAAAAGCCGACGAGACCGCCACGGCAAGCGGCTGCGACCACTGGTGCACGGCCCATCTCTGGATCGTTCCGGCGAAAGTAGGCGGCACGTGGAAACTGACCCAAGGGGAGCTGAACCTCAAACAGACTTTCCAGATGATTAGCGGCACGCTGAGAAACGGCAATGTTACGACGCCGATCTCAGGCAAACTCAATGGCGATCAAATCAGTTTCATCTGCCGGAGGCGCTCAATACACCGGCCGCGTGGGCAACGGCAACGCTATTGAGGAGCGGTAAAGGCGGAAGCAACGGCAGATTGGAGCGCGACCCGAGCAGGGAAGTAGCGAAAATGGCAAGACTGTTTTGACAATCTCCGGTTGGCTCACCCTGCTGACCTGCGTTTTTAGAATGCCAAATCCTTTTCAAGGATTTGCCTTAGTTCTTCAGAAAACCCACTTGACCCTTCAGAATCTTCTCCTTCGCAGTTTCAATCGTGAACCATTCAGCGCGATCTACTTCGGGAAACTCCTGACGCTTACCGAGCGCGGCGGCCACTCCATTGAAAATGTGTTGCTCACGATCGTCTTCGCATCGCAGTCATCTCTGACCGCCCAACCATACACGAGTTTTCCACCCGTCTGTTTGATTGGCGCGAGCGCGATAAAATTGCCTTTCGGAAGAAATCCTGTTTCCTCCTGAAACTCCCGCTTTGCCGCGTCGAGGTAATCTTCACCCTCTTGCAATTCGCCCTTAGGTATCGACCACGCTCCCAAGTCCTTTCTCGCCCAATAGGGGCCGCCCGGATGAACTAGAAAAACTTCGAGTGTCGAATTTCGCAATCGATACATCAATAAGCCGGCGCTTTCTTTCTTGGTCATCGGTTTATCGACTAAAACAACTCCCCTTCGCTTTTTCGCTCTTCTTTGGGACGCCAGCGCAGCAAATAAGTCTCCGCTCGGTTGATCGCTTCATTGCACACGACAACGACCAAGGCGAGAACCAGAATGCCGCCCAAAGCGCCCGTGGTGGAAAAGAGCGACGTGTTGTAATTGATTAGGTAACCCAACCCTTTGCTGGCGGCGATGAATTCTCCCACGACAGCGCCGACGATGGCGTAGGGAACGCTGATCTTTAGCCCCGTGGTAATCCAGGGAACGATGGCTGGAACCGTGACCTTCATCAAAATTTGTCGTTCCGTCGCTCCCATAATGCGCAATATGTTCTTAAGCTCGGCATCCACGCCTTTGACCCCGGCGTAGGTGTTGAAGAAGGTGAGAAAAAAACCACGATGATGACGAGAATGATTTTTGAAATGGGACCGATGCCGAACCAGATGATGAATAGCGGCGCCAGGGCGATGCGTGGAATACCGTTAAAAAGCCACCACATAGGGATCGAGAATCTGCGCTAGAGTCTCTCTGCGACCGAGGAGAAAGCCGAGACCGATGCCGCAGACGGCGCCGATGAAGAAGCCGGTGAAGGTCTCGTAAAGCGTTATCGCAAGGTGAGCGAAGATGGAGCCATCGGCAATCACCTCATAGAGATAGCCAAAAACTCGCGACGGGCTTGACACCCAAAACGGATCGATCAATCTCCCGGAGCTCAGCTCCCAAAAGAGAGCAGAAAGAGACCGAAGAGCAGCCGGTAAAGAAAAAGATGTCTCCCGACTGATCATTTGCTCAGGAACTCGTTGGTGACAAGCTCGGCGTAGGGTGCACGCTTTTTCAATATTCCAGCCTGCTCGAGTATGTCCTGAGTGGTTTGGAAGCTGCGCTCGGTCGTCCGGCCGTCAGGGGCTCAGCGCGGGCAAAACCGAATTGGCTCCGGACAAGAGAAGCTCAGGGTCGATTTTTGCCATAAACGGCTTGAGCGCGTCTGCAACTTGTTCAGGGCCACTTTTCAGCGCCCACTGGTTTGCTCCGGGTCAGCGCCCGCACCATTCTTCGCACCAGGTCTGCTTCCTTCGCTACAGTCTCAGGACGAGCGACAAGATTTTCCATGAGGAATTCGGGGATCGACGGGTCTTCGCCTTTGGCATTGTTGATGAACATGATGGCGAACCCGCGGTTGATCGCGGTCTCCGGTACCGGCGGTGCCGTCAGTGCGACATCGACCTTCGATTCTCCAAAGCGGCAAGCCAGGTGGGTCCCGCGCCGATGGGTATGATGTTCACGTCTTGCTGCGGGTTGTAACCCGCCTTGCGGATCACAAAGGCAGCGAGGTGCGCAGTTAGCGCGCCCGGATTCGTGACGCCGACGGTTAGCCCTTTCAGCGCCTTGATCTTCTCTGCCAACGGCATCGCTTCCGTAACCCCTTGGCCTTGGCGGTCTCTTTGTGCATCGCCCAGTTGATAAAAACTTTGTTCAGGCCGCTCATGACCATGAGCAGCCTCTTGCCCTCCTGATGCGCCAGGATGACGTTGTCGCCGGTGGTGAAGCTGAACTCCACATCGCCGGCGATCAGCGCGCGGATGTCCGGTCCGCCGCCGCCCGTGGATGTAATATCAATTTCCAGTTTCTCATCGGCAAAGAAGTTCTTACTCTGGGCGATATAAACCGGCGTCATGGAGTGCGCGACAACCGGAATCGTCATTTTCACTTTTCTTGGGGCTTGCGCCTCGGTCGGCTGAGAAAACCCGCCAAGGAAGAAAAGCCGCAGCGAGAAAAATTGTCATGCACCGTTTCATAAGGTAATTCTCCTTTCTATGCTTCTGCCAAAGTCACTTCGGGTCGCAAATCGCGCCAGAGCCTTTCATACGCAGAGCGAAATTCTTGGCTTTCATGGATCTGAAACACATCCCGCGGCCGAGCTATAGCGACATTCTCAATGGACTTGATCTTGCCTGGCCTGGAAGTCATGAGCACGACCCGATCCGCCAAGGTAATCGCCTCGATCAAGTCGTGGGTGATAAAAATAATGGTTTTTCTGGACGCCGACCAGAGCTTGAGGAGCTGATCCTGCAGGACGATCCGGGTCTGGGCGTCCAACGGGCCGAACGGTTCGTCCATCAGGATCAACTCGGGATCATAGATCAAGGTGCGAATGATATTGGCCCGCTGGCGCATCCCGCCCGACAGCTCATGGGGATAATGATCCTCGAAGCCGCTCAAGCCAACCCGCCCAATCAATTCTTCCGCCCGATGTCGCCGAACGCTTTTTTCTATTCCTCTGATCTCCAGCGCGATCTCGACATTTTCGCTCAAGGTGCGCCAGGGCAAGAGATTATCTTTTTGCGTGACGTAACCGATTTTCGTACAAATGTCGGTGATGGGGCTGCCGCGGAAAACGATGCGACCGGAAGTTGAGCGGAGCAGGCCCACGATCAAGTTGAGCAACGTCGATTTGCCGCATCCGGATGGGCCGACGATCGTAACGAACTCGCCTTCAGCGACGCTAAGGTCCACCGAGTCGAGGGCTAAAACTTTTTCCCCGAACCTGGTATTCCTTGCAAACGCCTTCCACAGAGAGCAGCGCCGCCATCGTTATCAAGGTGTGATTTGAGCGATGGAAGCGCCGATCCCATCGCTAGCGGTCTGGCCATTAGCATCCATATTGTCTCGTCGGGGGTGTCGAAGTTGGTGATGTACGCCGTGTTGCCGACGAATACGATGGCAGAAGGAAACTCAAGGGGACCTGCGCCGCCATTCTTGGCTACCTCTTGCACGGTGCCTTCGGGTGTGACTGTCACAATCGCATTACGCTCGTTGGCTGCTACCCACAGCTTGCCGCTGCCATCGAAGGCTAGACCATCGGCACCTTCGAGAAGAGGACTCTGCGCCCATAAGACCGACTTGCCACCCTTTCCGTCCGGGCCTATTTCGACTTTCCAGATTGCACCGCGCGCCGTATCTGACACATATAAAATGCCCTTGCTGTCAAATTCTACGCCATTGGCGACGATCGGCTGCTCCGTCTTGCCGTCGGGCAGTTTGCGTACGTTTGGTTCAATCTTGACTGCCGGCTGCGCGGCACCGCCGTTGGTCCCGACCCGATAGACGATTCCGCTTCGCCCGCCCGCAACATAAAGGTTGTTCTGTCGGTCGAAGGCGATGCCGTTAGCGCCCTTCGGTGCCGGTGGCAAAGGTCTGGGCCGTTCCCGGCTTCGCTGTGTTTAAGTCAGCGGCCCTGATGCGCAACACTTCAGCGAAAGGACCGCTGGCGATGAATAGATCGCCCTTGCTGGTTGAAAGCGATACCTCCGCCGTCAGCGTTGACCTTTTTGCCCTTTATCTCCCGTGCTTCAATTCGGCCCACCACCACTGGTTTGGGAGACTTGGGATCTACTCGCAGGATGTTCCCTGTGACTCGATCCGGCACATAAAGCCGGCCCTCTTTATCCGCGGTGATGCTCTCCACGATTACCGTGCGGTCAACGCTTGCCGGATCGAGATCAACCAGAATCGATACTGCGGGGCTTCTCGGTTGCATAGTGGCGCATGCGCCGAGAAAAATCACCATGAGGGGAATTATCAACGCTTTCATGTATGCCTCTCTTGTGAGGTAAAGTCCTACGTTTGAGTTCGCCTGCCCCAAGGTCACCGGGCTTATCAGTTTACGCGATCAGCTCTCTTATGCTTTTGGCTCTAAAGATTCAAGGCTCGGGTAGCGTTGGCACCAAGGACTTGGCTCCGTTCTTCATCTGTGAGAGTCAGCGAATCGATCTTGCGGACGGGCTCAAAATCGCCCATCGCCATTGGATAATCCGTTCCCACTACTACCCGGTCTGTGCCGACGACCTGGATCAAGTATTGTAATGCCGCAGCGGAGTGAACGATGGAATCGAAGTAAAGTTTTTTCAAGTAGCCCGACGGCTTCTGGGGAATAATTTCTAAAGTCCGGCCGCAGATTGTACGAGTGGTCAAGGCGCCAAATATTAAGCGCCAACAATCCGCCGCCGTGGGAGAGGCAAAGGCGAAGGTTCGGGTACTTCTCGAACATTCCCTTGAGAATCATGCGCTCGATCATCAATGTCGTCCGAAACGGAAACTGCAATACGTTTCCGAGCACGCCGGCGATCGGATCGTCAGCGTCGACGCCGCCTTCCAAAGGATGAACGAACAACAACATGTCCAGCGCCTGCGACTGCGTCAAAAAACGGCTCAAAGATCGGATCGTCCAGCTGCCGCTCGCCAACGGCATTGCCGATCTCCAAACCTTTCAGACCCATGCTCTTTGCCTCTTCGGCAATGGCGATCGCCTCGGGGATGCTTTGTAACGGCACGCTGCCGAAACCGACGAAACGATCCGGATGTTTTTTGACAATCGCTTGGATTGCTTCGTTCTGCTTGCGCGAAAAGTGCGCCGCCACCGCCGGCTCTTCCCAGTAAAATAACAGGATCGGCGACGGTGAAATGGCCTGAGATCAATGCTCATTTCGTCCAGCGCCTTTATGCGCGCCAGCGCATCGTAGGCACCCTTCGGCGAGGCCTGCCCTCATTCCAATTTGCGATGTGACCTTCAACTTGCCTTTATCCAGCTCGATCTTCGGCGCACGATCCTGGTACTCTGCCTGGATTAGATACTGCCTCGATGGGAAAAATGAGAGTGTAGATCGATGATCATAATGCCTATCGCCCCGCGCTATTCCAATGTCACGATATCGTTGGTTATCGAACCGTACAACGTATACACTAACCCACCACTTTGCACTAGCGATAACTTGACAGGAGAGCGATCGTTCAGTATTTCTTCCGAAGAACTTTTAAGCCACTGATACCATCCGTAATCTTGTAAACCTTATCCGAACGTCTACGCTACTGTTTCAAGAAATTGAATAGGGCTTCTAACAAAAACCGTCGTTCTGTGCCTTGCCTGCAAGCAAGTTAATAAAATACTGACGCGCAAGTCCTTCAAACTTTTCAACTATGCAGCTTGATCCCACGACGGCGTCACTGTCAGGCATCTCGGTCGATCTGCGTGGGGTCCAGTCGGGTCTTTCCCGGGCCGGTCACTGCGCTCGATGGCATCGATCTGCACGTCGCGCCCGGCGAGTTTGTTGCAATCCTGGGTCCCTCCGGGCTGCGGCAAATCGACGCTCCTGCGCATCATCGCCGGCCTCGACAAACCTGACTTCGGCTCGGTTCAAGCCGGTTCCTGACGGAACCGCTCATCGACATATCGGTTACGTGTTTCAGGATGCCTATCTATTGCCCTGGCGCAACGCCTTGAACAACGTGGCACTACCGCTGGAGCTGAGCGGGGTACCGCGCGCCGAGCGCTTGGCGGCCGCTGCCCAAGCCATCGAGCGGGTCGAATTAGCCGACGCGATCACGCGCTATCCCGCGGAGCTTTCCGGAGGGATGCGGATGCGCGTGTCCTCGCTCGGGCACTGGTCACGAGCCCGTCCTTGTTGCTGCTCGATGAGCCTTTCGCCGCCCTTGATGAGATTACCCGCCAGCAGCTCGACGAGCACCTGCACCAGCTCTGGTATGAGCGGCGGATGACGGTGATCTTCGTGACCCACTCGATCATCGAGGCGACGTTTCTGGCGCAGCGCGCGGTGGTGCTCACGCGCCGTCCGGCTCGCGTCATCCTCGACCACAGCCTCGACCTGCCCGAGCGGCGCACCGCGGCGCTGCGCACCGATGCGCAGTTCTCGCAGCAGATGCGGGTGTTGTTCGAGGCTCTGGAACGCGGCGACGGGAGACCAGGCATGAACGCGCCCAATTTTGTGCGCAACGTGCTGCCACCGATCGTACCGTTCGTCGCCGTAACCATGGCTACGGAGCTCGCCGTGCGCCAAGGTTGGGTACCGTCATTTCTGGTTCCGGCGCCATCCAGCGTAGTCCTTGCGATGTTTCGTAACTGGCCGGAGCTGTGGCGGGCGACGTTGAATACCGCCAACGCCTCTCTCATCGGCTTCGGCATGAGCGCAATCATCGGCAGCCTGGTCGCGATTGCACTGTCGTCGGCGGCCTGGGTGCAGCGCGCCTTCTATCCCTATGCGGTGTTTTTTCAGACGGTGCCGATCATTGCCATCGCGCCGCTGCTGGTCATCTGGTTCGGCTGGGATCGCACGGTGGTTGCGTCGGCCTTCATCGTGTCGATCTTTCCGGTGATCGCGAACACGTTGACGGGCTTGTTGTCCACCGATCCGGCCCTGCGCGATCTGTTTCGATTATACGATGCCAAGCGTCTGGCGACTTTGCTGAAGCTGCGCCTGCCGTTTGCGCTGCCCCATGTCATGACCGGACTGCGCATCGCCGCCGGCCTCGCCGTTATTGGCGCCATCGTCGGCGAATTCATCACCGGCAGCGGCATCGGCGGCTCCATCATGGTTTCGCGCCAGCAGAACCGCGTCGACAAAGTCTTCGCCGGCTTGCTCCTGGCGTCGCTTCTCGGCATTGTGCTGTTCACCCTGGTCAACCTCATCAGCCGGCTTTCGCTTAGGCACTGGCATGCTTCCGAAGCCGAATCTTGATTCGATGGAAAGGTAAACGAAATGTTTAAAATGCTCGTGGTTGCGATTGTGGCGGCCGCCATCAGCGCAGGATGCGGCAAAGGAAACGACTCGAGCCGCCCGGCAGCTTACTTTGCAGCTCAACTGGAAGCCCGAGCCCCAGTTCGGAGGATTTTATGCCGCTGAGGTCGACGGCATCTACGCGCGACATGGACTGAATGTGACGATTACCGCGGGCGGTGCCGGCGCGCCTACCGTTGATATGATCGGCGCCGGCACGGTGCCCTTCGCCATCGTCAGCGCCGATGAGATCGTTCGCGCCCGGGCCATGGGCAATTTAGTGGTCGCGCTGTTTGCCGTCTACCAGACCAATCCGCAGGGCATCATGACCCGCGCCTCGCGCGGATTTCAAAACCCTGGCAGACATCTTCAGCCACCCCGGCATACTGGCCATGGAGCGCGGCCTGCCCTATTCCGATTTCCTCCAGAAGAAATATGGCTTCGGCAAGTTGAAGATCGTCCCTTCGCCCTTCGGCGACTTGAGTCTGTATCGCACCGAGGAAAACTATGCGATGCAATGCTTCGTCACGTCCGAGCCGCTGGCGGCGAAGAAAACCGGCATCGAGCCTCAGACGTTTCTGATTGCCGAGTCAGGCTACAATCCATACACCACCGTCCTGGCCACCAGCGAGAGTTATCTCGAAAGCGAATCCGCAGATTGTCAAGTCGATGACCGACGCGGTGCGCGAAGGCTGGCAGGCCTACCTTGCCGACCCGGCGAAAGCCAACGAATACATGGGCCGGCTCAATCCGACGATGGATGCCCAGACGTTCAAGGACAGTGCGGCAGCCCAGAAGCCGCTGATTGAGAGCGCAGACACAAAGCGGTTGGGTCTGGGAGCCATGAACCTCGAACGTTGGCAGACGCTGGTGCAGCAGCTTGTTGAGCTAAAGGTAATCGACAAGCCGGTGGATGCCCAGACATTCTTTGCCGAACTATCGAAGGCAAAATGATTCAAAGAAGAACGCTATTCCTCAAACAGCAAAAGCTGTGGTAATAGGAACGGCAATAACTACAGGGAGGAGTTGAATGATGAACCTGGCGAATTTGAGACATTCGTCCTTGGCCTTATCTCTTATCATTTTTTCTCTCGATCTTGGGCAATGCCTACGCCGCCGGCCCGTTGCTGATCGCTTATGGTGGTTTTAACGAAACGATGAGTCCGCTGTGGGTGGGCATTGAAAAGGGGTTGTTCAGAAAGCACGGTTTCGATCCCCAGGTGCTGCAGACCCGCAGCGGACCGATCATGATGGCGACCCTCGCGTCAGGCGGGGCCCCTTTAGTTTGGGCAGCGCCCAGCAGCGCTCTCAGCGCCACGGTGGGCGGAATGAAAATGGGTTGTTTCGCCGTCGGCAGCAACAAGATGCCGCGCGAACTGATTGCCAGGAAGGGAATTGACTCGTTAGAGGATCTCCGCGGCAAGACATTTGGGGTGCAGAGCATCGGCGGCGGTTTCTGGTTGTCCACGATGTTTGCTCTTGACGGCCTCAACCTTAATCCCGACAAGTACAAGCTCAACATGCGAGTCCTCGGCGACACCACCACGGTGACTCAGGCGCTGATCTCGGGAAACGTCGACGCCGCTGTTATTCCCTACAGTTTCGCCGACATGGCAAAGCGAGCCGGCGCCCGCTCTCTGGCGGATCTCGGGGCCCTGAAGATCATCTATCAAGCAACGGCGATTTGTTCCCAAAAGGATTCCAGCGCCATCTCGCCGGAGATCATGGTCGGTTTGACCAAGGGCTTGGTCGAAGCGCTAGTCTATATTCAAGACCCCGGTCACAAACGCGATGTCATGGAAGTTTTGAAAAAGAATCTCCGCCTGAGTAAAGACGAAGACATCGAAGCTTCTTACAAAGTCACGCGCCAGCAGATGCCGAGTCTGGATGTCGCTCCCAGCCCCGACGTCTGGCGGCTCATTCAGCGGATCGTTTCGCGGATCAACCCGAAGGTTCAGGAAGTTGACCTGGATCAGTTGATTTCGAGCAGCGCGGTGCGCAATCTCGAGGAGAGCGGTTTCATGCCTGAGATGAGAAAGAAGTTCGCGCAGTAGTCCTTGGATCAAATCAAAGATTCTACGCAGAACCTCTCATCAAACGCGCTCCCAATTTGAGCCAAAGATCATTAAACTAATCTAACGGTTTGAGACGATAAAATTGCTCGGCATTACGATGCAGGACAGCATGCTTGTCGTCGTCGGTAAGATGCTCGTTTTCAACGATCTCCGCAATTTCACGTTTGCAGTAGTCGTTATTCACTTCGTGGGGAAAATCGCTGGAGAACATGAAGGCCTTGTTTCCGACCGCTTCGATTAGGAGATGCAGCGCCTTTTCAGTGCCTTCGCAACCGACGAATATCCTTCCGGCTTCTACGTGTCTTCGGATATACGCGCTTATGCTCTCTCCAGGTTGGAGCTGGATATACTCTTCGCGGGGATCGTACTGGATGTGGGTTTCCCACCCACGGTCGAATCTTTCGAGACAGGTCTGCAGCCACGAAACCCCGGCTTCCATGAAACCGATGCGTAAGTTGGGAAACTTATCGAAAATACCGTTGAAGATGATACCCGCGAACGCCACCATCTGGCCGAAGGGATGGCCTAGTGCATTGATCGGCGCGTAGGGAGTGAGATAGTCCATGCCCAAATTCTCATGGGCGCCGCCGTGGATTCCCAAGCCGCAACCCAACCTATTGGCCTCAGCATAAACCGGCCAGTACTCTTTGGCACCCAAATGTCCTTTGAAACCGGTGGATGGAATCATCGCGCCGCAGAAACCGAGCTCAGTTGATCGTCCGGCGTAATTCTTTTACAGCTTCCTCCGGTTCCTGCAGCGGAATCAGCGCGAGTCCCTGGAAACGCGCGCTCTTCTTGAGATAGGTATCATGGAACCAGTTATTCCAGGCGCGCGCCACGTCGATAGCGAACTCGCCGGTGATGACTTTACCGAAAGCAAGGCCTCCGGTGGTGTACAGCACCGCTCGTTCAATTCCCACATCGTCCATGAATTCCAACCAGCCGTCCACTCCAACTTGCCGGAAGGCGCCGGGGACCAACTGGAAAAGACTTGCGGAATGAAGGTGATCCAAAGGCGGAAAGATTCGTCCGCGAAATCGGCCGCTCTTGATGTACGGCTCGGGCATGTACTGTAAAAGTGAATCCCAATCTTCCATCACATGCCCGTCGCCATCGACCACCGGAATTCCGTTCCAAGCCATAGTCATTCCCTCCTTTAGCCCCTAGTGCTGTGCAACCTATACACCAATCTACCTGTCTTACACTAGCGGACTCTTTGCTCGATATGATGATACTTGACACAAAAAATTCACGGCCTACTGTGCGCCCAGGTATTGAAACAAGAAAATAAAAGGGTCACTCATGCAGAATCCCAAAGTCATCGATGCCGACGGACATATCTACGAGAATCACGAAGAGATCGAGGAATATTTCGAAGGCAAATACCGGGGCATGCGGCGGGCTCGGGCTTATCCCCTCTTCCCTTCGCTGGATGGCTGGCCGCGTGGCTTAGGCGCGGGCCGCCCCGACAAGGTCACGGAGACGAGACCGGAAGACGTAATCAAGTTCGTCGATAACATGGGACTCGAAAGCACAGTGCTTTATCCCACCGCCGGCCTGGCCATCGGGCTCGTGCAAAATCCGGAATGGGCATGCTCGATCGCGCGCGCCTATAATAATTGGTTTCACGCCCGCTACATCAAGAAAGACTCGCGTTTGAAGGGAGTCGCCATTCTACCCGTCCAGGACCCACAGGGGGCGGTGGAGGAATTGCGCTACGCGGTGGAGAAGCTCGACATGGTTGGCGCCTTTCTGCCGTCAGCGACGGTAATGAACAAGGCCTTCGGCCACCCGGACTTTCATCCGATCTTTCGCGAGGCGGAGAGTCTTGGAGTTCCCCTCGGCGTCCACGGCGCGCCCAGCCGCGGATTCGGCTTCGACTACTTTGAAGACCAGGGCCAGGCGCACGCTTTGGAGCACCCTTTTCCGCTCATGATCCAGTTCACCAGCATCGTCTGCGATGGCGTCTTGGAAAAGTTTCCGCGCCTGAAGATCGCTTTCCTCGAAGCCGGTTGCGGCTGGCTGCCTTACATGATGGACCGTCTCGACTACGAATACGAAACCCGAGGCGGCCGCTCATTCCCGTATATGAAGAAAAAGCCCAGCGACTACGTTAAGGATTGCCCGGTTTATGTGACCTGCGAGCCGGAAGAAACATCGTTGAGTTACGTGACTCAGGTCATCGGTGAAGACCGGGTCATGTTTCCTTCGGACTACCCGCACGAACGGGTCTACGGAGAGTTCTTAAAAGATATACCGGAGCTGCTCACCCGTACCGATCTCTCCGATCAAGCAAAACAAAAGATCCTATACGATAATGCCAAGGAGTTTTATCGGATTTAGGAGCCTGCTGAGAAAAGGCCCATCTGCTTCGTTGTGCTCGAACCGCTCGATTACCATGTTGGCTTACTGGCCTATGGCTAAGCAGTGATGCATTTCCCGATTCTCCAATGGCCAGATACGCCATCCGCTCGCGGATATGTTCGTGCATTCGCCTCGCATCTGGAACCTTTTTGATCAGGCTCCAAGATGGGTGGCGAAGGCCGGTGAGTTCGTGGACCTGAAAGAAGTTTACCCGCCGGTCCCTGATGCAGACAAGATACAGTTCGTCGAAATGGACGATTTGGGCGAAAAAGCCTACGCGAAAAAAGCAAGAATACAAAAATTGTTCTTACGCTAGGGCCAGCTAGCGTTTCATTTCCGCCAAAACTTGCTTCAAGAGAGAAAAATCAACAGCGTCCCCCTGCTTCACGTCTTTCCCGATCGTCTTTTTACCAGGTCGAGTTGATTTTTGATGGCGGCTTCTTTCCCTAGACCGTCGGGGCTTATGGACCGCAGGGTGCGAGTATAGGCGCGCTCGGCGATGGGCTGAGACAGTTTGAGCCAATCCATATAGAGCGCTACGGACTCTGCGCGATGGCTCATAAAGAATATCCCCGCCCTCACCAGCGCTCTGATAATTCTTTTTACCTCCTCGGGGTTCTCTTTCAGTTTCTTGTCGGTGACTGTCAACCCGCTAAAGGGCACCTCGAACTTCCCTTCAATGTCCGCAACCAAATTATATCCTTTCTCCTCAGCCACAACCTGAAGCGGGTTAGGCAGAGGAGTAGCGTCAACGCTCCCGGAGAAGAGCGCCTGGAGGCGCACGTTTTCCCGTCCCATCGGAATTATTGTGGCATCCTTATCCGGGTCCAAGCCTCCGCTGGAAAGCATCGGCGCGGGTAGAGGAATAAACGCTGCCGGAGAAGCCGCTGACCGCGATCTTTTTCCGCGCAGCTGGGCGACGCTTTTGATCTCAGGCCTCGCGACCAACGGTGAGATCAGCGAAATTAAACGCAAGATGAACGGTTTTAATTGGCAGCCCTTGGGCCGCGGCGAGAATCCCCGACCCGCCACCGAAAAGTGTATAATCGATCTCTCCCGCCACTTGGCTTTTCAAAGCAAGATCACTGGTGAGCACGAGCAGCACGGGTCTCAGCCCTTCCTCGTCGAAAAATCTCTGTTTGATTGCTGTCATCAAGGTCACCGAGGCCATCGACGGCGGATATGCGACCTTGATTTCCTTGAAGTCGCGCGTATGGCTGGGCGGCATGTATCGGCAAAGAGACCAGCGAACACAAAATAAAGCCGAGGAGCCAAAACAGTTTGTTCTGCTTGTGCAAGTTTTCTCTTTCTTCGGGCCGTGGGTAGCCTTTCATCACTTATCCGACGTCTGGCATATACCCGCGCGCTGCCGGCTGTGCCATATCCATCGGAAACAACCAACGGTACTCCGACCTTGAGCTAGTTTATCTTCAGCAGCCGCTTGATGTTGCCGGACATGATCAGGCGGAGATCTTCGATCTTGAGCTTCAAGTGACGCTGTGCGTGCTTGACGATTTTCTCGATTTCCCATTCCATCGGGTTGAACGGAGTATCCGAGCCATAGAGGACTCGATCGGGTCCGGCCCAGGAGATCGACTCGCAGAAGAACGGCAACCATCCGACGCCCGAGCTGTCCATGTGGACGTTTTCACATTTCTTGGCGATCTCGACGACGTCCCTCACGCCCTCCACTAACCCCGAATGGCCCATGATGATGGGCAGCTTGGGAAAGTCTTTGGCCACCTCGCCGATCCGTTTCGGACTGGCGTCTTCTCCTAAGCCGCAGTGAAAGAGAACGGGGAGCCCATGGTGCTGCGCCGCCTCCATAAGCGGGTAGACTTTTTCTTTGTCGTTGGCTGGGCAATGTTCGATCAGCGGATGAATCTTGATCCCCTTGAGTCCGAGCTTGACCCCTTCCTCCAGCACCTGAGTGTATCCTTTGGCCCGTTGCCGGGGCTCAGCCTCATGAAACCGTGAATGCGCCCGGCATGCTGTTTCATGGCGTTGGAAATATATTGATTGGTTTCGCGATAATCCGACGGCTCTCCGATACCGATGGCAAACGTGACGACTCCGTCCACTCCGGCATTGTCCATCGACTCCAGCATGTCCTCCGCCATGAATTTCATGATCGGGGAATCTGGTGAATCGCAAGCTTCTTTCTCGCGCCCATGTGCGAGTGCGCGTCGATGATTTCGATCTGTTCCCCTTCGACATTAATCATAGTTGCCTCCTCAACATTGGAATTATTTCCAGCCTAGCTCCTTCCAGGCCTGTTTCAAGTAGTCTCGAATCGACGTATTTTTCCGGATTGGGGAGTGGTCCCTTCATGCCCGTCTGCTCTGCGTAGATATCCACCACCGTCTTTAGTCCTTCCATATCAATCTCCAGCTCCGGAGGCCACGCCTGGTAGGTGAGATAATAATCGAGTCCCCTCTCAGCGAGGCTGGGTGTGAGTTGAAATTCCTTGGCTAAATACTCAACGGCAGCCTTCTTGTCCTGCTCGAACCATTTCTTCGCCTGAAGAACGGCCTTCAAGAATCGAACCACTTGAGGCCGATTTTCTCTGCCCAACTCCGTCTTACCGAATAGGCCGAAAGCAGATAGGTAGGGAAAATATCCGCGATGCGGCCGATCACGATGAATCCCGCCTCTTGCGCCTGAAAGGCGTTGGGAACCGCTTGCATGGCCGCAGCGATCTGGCCGGCGCTCAGGGCCGCAAAAGACGAAGCGGTTCCACCGACGTTGAGGAGTTTATAATCCGCGCGGATACTCGAGGCCCTTGGTCTTGAGCGCCCGTCTAAGAACAAATGCAGTCCCTGAAGTCAGAGTCGAAGCGCCTGACGGTTGAGCCGCGCAGGTCTTCGTAGGTTTTATAATTTTTCCCGCCGATGAGCATATGGGTGATCTTGCTGCTGGCGGCGATCATGACGATGTCCATTCCCTGTTCCACGGCGGCTATGGGACCGTCATTTGGCGATGAGTCCCGCAGATATCGATCCTGCGATCATGGCTTGAACAGCAGGCGCGGTTCCGCGCATGAGTATGACCTCGACATCCAGCCCTTGACGCTCGAAATATTTTAGCTTCCAAGCCGCCCACAGATGGCCGTAGCCGAGGACCTTGGAAGAAACCCTACGGGAAACTTGATTCTCTCCTGAGTTAGTCCGGACGCCGGAAGCAAGAACAGCAGGACAAGTCCCGATAACGTTCGCTTCATAGCGATCTCCCTTCAGCTAACGTTTCACGCCTCAACCTTTACCTTAAGTGGACCGGCGAGTGCTCAAGAGGCGGCTGCTGTTGCCTTTTAGCACGCGCTAAGAACGTTGGGAAGCGTGAGAATCCTGTAGTTCATTGACCGGCGATTCCAGTGATGCAGAGAGCGTAGCACTAGCAAGTTACTGAAAAACTCTGTTTGCAGGCTGCTCAAAAGATCTCAGAGGCGAGGCGCGCGAAAAATCGACGAGCGGAGGCGTACTTGGTCGGTACGTTGGAGCGAGGCGATTGAGCGCAACGAAGCATATGAGACTTTTTCAGCAGCGTGCGAGAAGCTTTCCCGTCATTGTGAATCTAATTGGCGTGCCAATTTCAAAAGTTTGGGTTTGATGGTTTCTCCCAACGCCATCTGAGGCTCCGACGCGATGTAGCCTTCTTTCTTTTCCCATTCCGCAATGACGGGCTTCGCCGACTCAAACGCGTCGACGAAGGAATGGGTTTTGCGCAAAGCCTCATCGAAATAGGCTTTGCCAAAATAGGTCCATTCAGCTTCGTTGCTGCAGCCGAAAGAGTTCTTGTCCACTGCCGAGGCTGAAATCACCAGGGTATTTTCATCTTTCAGTGAATTGACAAACCCGCCGGAATAGCAGGCCGATACGATAATTACCCGATTTCTGATGCCCGACTCGTCCAGTAAAGCTCGCAGTTTTCCGGGCTCCAGCTCCTGGAACCGCAGCGGCCGCAGATCGAGCGAGAAGCGATGCGTTTGCGATCCGTGGGAGGTAAGAAACAAAAAAGGATATCTTCACCCTTGTCCATGACCTCCGCCACACGCATTAGCGATGCACGTAGGCTGGTCACGCTCGCGACGGGCAAACTGGCGAGAGTCTTTCGATTGTTCACCAAACGGATAGTTTTACCGCCTGTGCCGAAGCGCTCCTGAAACAGGCGACTCACGGCATTGATCTCCTTCATGAAGACATCCTGATCGGCGTAACCACCGATACCGATGAAGTAAATGTCGATGACCCCTCGACGGCCGGGTTTCACGGCCGCAAGCTCACGTTCGAGAACTTTCGGTTGTTCGTAGAATACGTCTTCGTCCAGTTTCCGATGGGCATCAGACGAGTCCGGTTCCGTATCGTTCGTCACCTGTTGCCACAAACTGAGATCACGATAGATGTGCGTGAAGGGCACGACAATCAATATTGCGCAGAGCCCGTAAGCCAACGCCCGACGCCGGATCGAAACCGACAGCAGATCCGCAGTCGCCTTCGCGCAGGCCACGGCAAGCCATACCGTGGGCGCAAGATAGCCGCCATAACTGACTATCTTGAGCAACCGCTGGATATAAGGCGTGTACGTGGTTAGATAGATCACATAGACCGCCACGTCGATTGCCGCCGCGATCATCAGAAACGTTTGCAACAGCAACAGCGTCTGTTCGCCCTTACCGAGTAAATACGCCAGAGCAATGGACACGAACAGTATGATGGGCAGGTGCACTAGCGCCGAGGGAACGGTGTCCCAGGCAATCTCTCCGTTTGTTCTTATCGCTTGGATCTCATAGACAATGAACCAGCTGATTAGACCAAAGGCAGCAACCTGCCACCAGGCTACCGGAATGCGATCTTCCGGAACCCTGCGGAACGCGGCCAGCTTGAAAGCATTGACTAAGTTCGCCCTGAATGCGTGACACACTCTAGGCTGCCACTTCCCGGTGGCGGGCCGCTATCGACTCGTTCCGATTTGCCATTCTTCTGTGGTCAAAGCTGCCTTCCTTTACGTTGAAGGAGCCTAAGAGGAGCCCCGGCTTTGTCTATTCTATCTTAGCCTTCTCGCCGTGAAAACGATTTTTGCTACACCACGATTTTTTATCGAAATCTCTCCCCTTGTATTTGAGAGAATGCTATTTTAGGTTGATTCAACCATCGGGAGGCCCATTATGAAGCCATTCTATTTTTTGCGCACTTTGTTTTTAGCGATCTGTCTATCTGCAATTCCGGCCACTGGTTTCACCCAAGCCCAGCCGGCGCAGGAGTACAAGCCGGAAGTCGGCCAGGAAGGCAAAGACGTCGTGTGGGTGCCGACGCCGCAAGCGCTGGTGGACAAAATGCTGGATCTAGCCAAAGTGACGCCGAAAGATTACGTCATCGATCTGGGCTCCGGCGATGGCCGGACCGTGATCACCGCGGCCAAGCGCGGCGCCAAGGCGCACGGCATCGAGTACAACCCTGACATGGTGGAGCTGTCGAAACGCAACGCCGCCAAGGAAGGCGTCAGCGACAAAGCCACGTTCGCCAAGGCCGACCTGTTCGAAAGCGACTTTTCCCAGGCCCAGGTGATTACCATGTTCCTGCTATCGAGCATCAACATGAAGCTGCGGCCGAAGATCCTCGATCTCAAACCCGGCACGCGCATCGTTTCGAATACCTTCGACATGGGCGAATGGAAACCCGACGAGACAGCCAAGGTCAGCGGCTGCGAAAGCTGGTGCACCGCCCATCTGTGGATCGTGCCGGCGAAAGTCGGCGGCACATGGAAGCTGCCGCAGGGAGAGCTTAGCCTCAAACAGACTTTCCAGATGATTTCCGGGACGCTCAAGAACGGCAATGTCATTACGCCGATTTCAGGCAAGCTTAATGGCGATGAGATCAGTTTTACGGCAGGCGGCGCTCAATACACTGGCCGGGTGAACGGTAACACCATCGATGGAACCGTTAAAGGCGGCAGCAACGGCAAGTGGAGCGCAACCCGCGGCGGCTAAGCGCGCCGAGCCGCAACCTAATCTGATTGTATCGATCCAGAATAGAAATCACCGCGGAGGCGCCGAGGGCGCATCTTGACGCTCAGGATGTTCGTAGAATCCGCTCATAATGAGCTCGTCGATCTCATGTGAACTCTACGTCTCTGCGGTGGAGTAAGGCTTGCTGCGTTGGTTCACGGCGCTGCCGAGGTGGAACTTCGTGGTGGTTTACTGCCTTACTTCTTTGTTACTTTCTCGGCAAAGCTCCAGTCACGCACCTTGTCCAGCGGGATCGGTCCCCGGATTTTGAGCTCCGTCTGCGCCTGGTCAACCACGGCTTTGACCGCCGCATCCGAAATGATCAGGTTGTCCGGCCAACTCTTTGTCCCCAGCTCATAGCTCTTGATCGCCAGTTCGCGATCCACTCGCGTCCATTCCATGAATGCCTGTATGGTCTCTTCCGGATTGAGCCTTCGCGAAAACCACCGCGCGATGAATCGCTCTGACCAATCCAAGAACCTGCCCGGGATTCTTTTGAATCGTTTCATCTCTGACACCCACTCCGGACAGAGGCATCTCTAATCGTTCCCCAAGCCAAAGCAGGACGTTGAAACCCAATTTTTCCGCCTGCAGATTAAATGGAAAATTCAGAACAGTCGCGTCGACGGTTCCGCCAACCAGCGCGGCGAAACGCGAATCGCCGCCGCCCAACTGCAAACGAATTACGTCTCGCTCCGGGTCCAACCCTTCTTGCCGGAGCACCACTCGAAGCGCTATGTCGGCAGCCGCGCCAAAAGTGCCGATTGCGATCCGTTTGCCTTTGAGATCTTTGAGGGACTTGAATTCTTTTTTGCAGCGAGAAAGTAGTCGGGACGTCCCGTCAACACGGCCACCGCTTTCACCGGCAAGTCGCTGGCCGCTGCTCTGATCACGGAGGTCGCGGGAGTACCGTAGTCAATCCCGCGGGTAAGCAGGGCATTCATAATGACGTTCGTCCGCATGACGATCATCACAATATTCAGTCCCTCCTCCCGGAAAAAACCCTTGCGCCGAGCGAATTCAATGGGAAAAGCACTGGTGCTCGTGTGATGTGTAGCCGATCTTTACTTCCTGGAGAGCCGCCGGCTCTGCCGCCAGAGTCGGGCCCGTTGAGTAACCGAAGATCACCGCCGCGGAGATCCAGAGCCTGAGAATATTGGTTATCTTCATATTCCTCTGTTTTCTGAGGCGAACAAAAGGATGTGGGATTGGATCGAAGCGACCCGGGCAGCTTAACCTGCGGCCGAGTGCGCCGCTAGAATTTGAATCAAATCTGAACGGGTAACCGCAACGTTGTAGCGATATCCAAAGCTCGTTAAAAAGAGAAAACGCCTGCAGTTTCTCCTTCTCGTCCCGTTGCGTCGTACAGTCGATGGGCACGTACACATAAAAGTCGCGGATACTGAAGCCCATCACGGCGCACTGCACACAGCCGCGGGTCGCGACGCCGGTGACAATGATGCGACCCTCGCCCGCCCGCAAGCGAAACCGCTCCAAGACAGATTCCATCTCGGTTCGATAAAAGCAGTCGTGAGTGTATTTAACCACAACCGGCTCGCCGGCCTCCGGCTTTAGCTGATCGATAAATTCCGCGCCCCACGTTCCTTCTACCTTGCGCACGACGTTCTTAAAGAGGGTAAACTCTAGTGCGTCCGGTTTGCGCACGGATTGCGTGTGAACGACGAGGCCTCCAGCCTGGCGCACTCGCCGCCGCAGGGCAGCGATCTTGGGAATGATCTGCTCCACTGCTTCTCCCATGTAGCGTTTTCCGGTCGGGTGGGCATCTTCGTTTTCCATATCGACGATCAAGAGCATTGTCTTCGCCGGTTCGAGGCTCACAGGGATCGGATCCGGGTAGTTCAAATCGATCTGCATTCCACTTCTCCTTCTGTAGGCTCGGTGATCACTTGCGCAACTGTTCGATCCAACCTTCCTTAATGATCTTCTGCAAAGGAGCATCGTCTTTATAGAAATCCGGCTGCCGAAATGCATCGCTCGGTAAGGGCTTTCGCGCGGCGAGCTCGCGGATCACGGTTTCCAGTCCGCTCGCCGGAACCGTGGGAACCGATTTGAAAAGCCCGGCGTAAACCGTCACGACCTTATCGATGATCACCGGATCGGACTCCCGGTACTCCTTGGCATAAATCCGCTTTGCAAGGGCAGGATCTGTTTTGATCACACTGATCGCCTCGGTATAGGCTTTCAGAAAGCGATCGACTGTGTTCGGATTCTTACGGACGAAGCTTCGGCTGCTGCCGACGCAAGAGGGAGGATATTTGAGATCGGTTTTTGATAGATCAATCAGCACCGGCCAGCCGCGCTGCAAGAAGGGCAAGGCATAACGGATCGTCAGAATTCCGGCAGCAATCCTTCCCGTCTCCAAAGCGGCGGCAATTTCGGGGCCGCCGCCCAGTTGCAGAATCGTCATGTCCTTATCCGCATCCATGCCGAGATACTTTAACGCCGCGCGCAGATAAAAATGAATGCTCGAGCCCAAACGCGTAACGGCGGTGGACTTCCCCTTCAGCTGCTCGGGTGTTTTGATCTCCGGCCGGCCGATCAAATAAACCAGGTCGGTATCCAACGGACAGGCGAGAAGGACGACATCGCCCCCTTCCACTCTCGCCGCAACGACAGATTCCGCCCCACTCCGGATAGCTGCAGCTCCCCGCTCATGATCCCGACGGTGATCAAGGAACCGCCGCGCATGAAGATGACTTCCACGTCCAATCCGTGCTTTGAAAAATTCCGGCATCTTTTGCCAGCCATATGGGAAGGAAATGAGGCGGGTTCGTGACTGCGAAACGGATGCGCTTGGTTTCTTGAGACCAACCCGGCTGGGCGATGCCGCACATTACAAACAACACAAGAAGTTTCCCGAGCAGGCCACGGAACATTTTCATGACAAGACTTTCGCGCCGGAGTCACTGATCGAATTCTGAATCCTCGGGAATCGCGAGCAGTGGCAAGCTTAAGCCAGCAAGGCTCGGGTCATCGTGACCCGAGCCTGCGATTTCTGGTCCAAATTGTTTCTTCAGATCTCTAGGCGGTGGCAATAGAGGGTCACGATTAGTTTCTTACACTCCCCCAAACCCCTCGTCCTGGGCCTCGGCCAACAGCCACGGATCTTTCGACCTCGGTGGTGGGCTCCTTGCCGCTGAGGACCAGTGCAACCTCGTGAGCCGCGTGGGTTTGGCAGTCGACATAGGACTCGTCGGAGTTCGCCGCCGTGTGGCAGGTGACGATGACGTTGGGCAACGTGAGCAGCTTGTGATCGGCGGGCAACGGCTCGGGATCAGTGACATCAAAGCGGCGCCGGCCAGCTCACCGGCGACCAAGGCATCGTACAACGCATCGGAATCCACCAGACCGCCGCGGGCGCAGTTGATGAGATAGGCGGTATTCTTCATCGCTTTGAACTGCGGCGCGCTGAACATTTTGCGGGTCTGTTTCGTCAGCGGCGCATGCAAGCTGATAAAGTCGGAGGTTCGGACCAGCTCATCGAACGAGACCATCTTTACGCCCATAGCATTCCGCGATCTTCGGATCGAGATAGGGATCGTAGGTTTGAACATTGAGCTTCATCCCTTGGGCCCGCGGCGCCACTTGCTTGCCCACGTGACCCAAACCGACGATGCCCATGGTGCATCCAGTGATACGATAGACCCGGCCGCGGTAGCGGTGCAGCTCCGCGGTGTGGCGCCGCCACTTGCCGTCGTGCACGTACTGGTTCATGCGCATGAGCTTGCGCGAAATCGCGATGAGCAAGCCGATGGCCTGCTCCGAGACTTCGATGGAGTTGCAGCCCGCGGCATTGCAAACTTTTATGCCGAACTCCTCGGCGGCTGCGAGGTCCATCCTGTCCACGCCGACGCCGGTGCGGCAAACGACCTTGGTCTTCTTCAACTGCGAGATGATTTCCTTGGTGAAGGGGACCGCGCCGTGCATGATGATGCCGTCCGCGTCTCGACCCATTTCAATAACTTCTGCATCGTTGGTGGGCCGCGCGATCACCAATTCCGCATCGATCTCATCGAGGATCGGCTTGATGAGATCGACGGGAAGCATCGTTGCTGCCGAAATATTTGACACGAAATTTAGCCATTGCTCTTCTACGCCCCCAATCCAAAGGTCTTGGTCGGATTATCCCAGAGAATCTTGCGCCGCGATTCGGCGGCAATCTTGTTGTTGCCGCTGATCGCGCCCACGGTCTTGTCCGGGAACTTGTCGATGGCGTCGCTGTGCGGATAGTCGGTGGCGATCATCAGGTAATCATCGCCGACATGTTCGATAAACACCGGCGCCAGTTCTTCGCCCGCTTCGCAGCTGACCCAGCAATTGCGCTTGAAGTAGGTGCTCGGCTTTTCTTTGGTGATCTTGGCCGAGCCGTGCGACTCGTGTTCCCAGTGCTCGTCCATGCGCTCCAGCCAGAACGGCACCCAGCCGCAGCCGGATTCGAGATGCGCGACTTTCAGTTTGGGAAATTTCTCCAGCACGCCGTCGGCGCAGAAGTTCAAGCAGGCGAGCATCTGTTCCAGCGGATGGCAGGCGATATGGCGGCCGAATTCGCTGTAGCGGTCCGAGCCGGCCTGCGGCAGCACCGTGCGCGCGCCTTCGTGAACGCAGACGGTTACGCCTAAGTCCGAAGCGAGTCTCGTAGATCGGATAATAGTCGGGGCTGGCAAACGTCCGGCCGCAAAATTTGTTGGGCCGCCAGAAGATACCGACCAGGCCCAATTTCTCTCGCGCGTACTTGAGTTCTTCGACCGCGCGAGCTGGATCCTGCAACGGCAATCAGCATCACGCCGTAAAGCCGCTTGCGGTCGTAGTCGCAATAGTCCGCCAGCCAGGTGTTATAGGCGCGGCAGATGGCGGCGCTCAGCTCGGGGTCGATATCGTCGCGCCACATGATATAGAGACCGATGGTCGGGAAGAGCACGCTTACATCGATGCCTTCGCGTTCCATGTCGCGGATGTTGGAAGCGGGTCGAACTTGTTGGCATAGGCGTCGGCGAAGCACTCACGCCAGCGTTTCGAAGAGGAGAAGATGTAGCCGTAATCTTCCGTCATCCCGGCCCGGTCTCAGAGCGGAATCGGATACCGGTTTTCCGTCCACCTCCCGAACTGTTTGGTTCGGCCCTGCAAGGCGCACGCGTCCTTTGAACTTCTCCGGTAAGTATCTCTGATAAAGATCCGAAGGTTCCAGAATATGCCGATCGGCATCGATGACTTTAAATCCGTCTTTCATGATTAGTCCCTCCCTTTGTAATCTAGGTTTCGAGTTCCGGGTTTCGAGTCGAAGTTCTCTGCTTCGTGAGTCTTACATAGATCAATCCTGTGATTCCGGCAAGCTCCTGCGAAGCGCCGTTACTAATTCGTATCGAGCCTTGGCTAAGACGCTAGACAGAAAAAGATTCTTCGCTTCTGCTCAGAATGACACCTAAATGCTGTCGAGCTGAACCCATCGTCTGTCATCCTGAGCGAAAGCGAAGGATCTGGATTGCCAGTTTACATTCGAGCCCATAGAGCCGCACCGGGTTGTCCCACAAGATTTTTCGCCGCGCTTCGGCCGAAATATGGTTGTTTTTGGTGAGATCGCCCACCGTGCGATCGGGAAACTTGCCGATGCAATCGCTGTGGGGATAATCCGTCGCTATGGTCAAGTAATCTTCGCCGACATGCTCAATGAAGACAGGCGCCAGCTCTTCGCCGGCCTCGCAGCTGGCCCAGCACTGGCGTTTGAAGTAAAAGCTCGGTTTCTCCTTGGTGGTTTTAGCTCGGCCATGCCCCTCATGCTCCCAGTGCTCGTCCATCCGTTCCAACCAGAAAGGCACCCAGCCGCAGCCGGACTCGAGGTAGGCAACCTTTGAGCTTCGGGAAATTTCTCCAGCACACCGTCGGCGCAGAAGTTTAGAGAGGCGAGCATCTGTTCCAACGGGTGGCAGGCAATATGGCGCCCGAATTCGCTATAACGGTCCGAACCGGCTTGTTCGAGGACGGTGCGCGCGCCTTCGTGAATGCACAGAGGCACGCCCAGATCCGCCGCAACTTCATAGACCGGAAAATAGTCTGGGCTCGAAAGAGTGCGGCCGCATAACTTGTTGGGCCGCCAGAAGATGCCCACCAATCCAAGCTTCTCTTTGGCATGCTTCAGCTCCTGCCACCGCCCGTTGCGGATCCTGCAGCGGAATGAGTGCGACTACCGTGGAGACGTTTGGGGTCGTAGCTGCAATAGTCGGCGAGCCAGGTGTTGTAGGCACGGCAGATGGCCGCGCTGAGTTCCGGGTCGAGGTTGTTGCGCCACATGATGTACAGGCCAAGGGTCGGAAAGAGCACGCTCACATCGACGCCTTCGCGGTCCATGTCACGCACGTTTGATGCGGCGTCGAATTTTGCCGCCAGCGCGTCCGCGAAGGTCTCGCGCCAGCTCTTTGAGGCACCAAAGGTGAACCCGTAGTCTTCCTGCTTCGCTCCCGGCCGCATCTTGTCCGCGTCGGAAATCGGTTCACCGTCAATGGAACGCCGCGACTGGTTGGGGCCCTCGATGCGCACGCGGTCGCGAAACTGCGCTGGCAAATAATTCGCGAAGAGGTCGGACGGCTCCAGTACATGGCGATCCGCATCGATGACTTTAAATCCGTCTTTCATGGTTAAATCCTCTCTTGCTCTAGATTGACACCTACACTTTGATAACTAAGACAAGCGGGTACTCATAGTCAACAGGGGAACAAGTGCACCGCCGTAAGATCGAGAAAGATTCCTCGCCATGGCTCCGGAATGACACCTACGCGGTCTGTCACTTTAGAATGTGGACTGTACACGCCAGCTCGTAGTAAATTGAGCCAGCCACCATGATCGTTCGACGCGTACGTTTGGTCTCGGGTCTAGTGTTGCTGACTTACCTCGCGACCCATTTCATCAATCACGCCTTGGGCTTGATCTCGCTCGAAGCGATGGAAGCCGGCCGTATTTGGTTTTGGCTCTGTGGCGAAATCCACTGGCCACCGTTGTGCTTTATGGTGCGTTGGCCACCCACCTCGGGCTTGCGTTTTATTCACTCTATCGTCGCCGCCATTTGCGCATGCCCTTCTGGGAAGCTCTCCAACTCGTGCTCGGCCTAACCATTCCTCTGTTTCTTGCGGCCCACATCGCCGGCACGCGCTTAGCCCACGAGCTGTTCGATGTTAAAGATTCTTATGCACTCATCGTTCTTTCACTCTGGAATGTCTCGCCACTCAACGGCATACGTCAAGCGATACTGGTCACCGTTGCCTGGATGCATGGCTGCATCGGCTTGCACTTCTGGCTGCGACTGCGGCCTTGGTACTCGCGTGTTGTACCGATTTTCTTTAGCGTCGCCTTATTACTTCCGGTGCTGGCGCTGCTCGGCTTCGCGAGAAGCCGGGCGTGAGATCTCCGACCTCATGGCGCGGCAACCCGACTGGTTCGATCGGACTCTGCTGGCAGCAAACGTTCCAAGAGGTCATCAACGCGAGCTTTTGGCGGCCGTGCAGAATTGGACGCTCCAAGGTTACGTCGCCACTCTCGCGTTGGTGCTGCTCGCCCGAGCTATCCGCTCGGCAATTGAAAGACGTAGTCGCATCCGCCTGACATATCCTGGAGGCATTGAAGTTGCCGTGCCTCGCGGCCTCACCGTGCTCGAAGCCAGTCGGTTTGCGGGCATTCCTCACACCATCCGTTTGTGGTGGAGGGGCCGCTGCTCGACCTGTCGCGTTCGCGTTGTACGTGGAGCGGATTCATTGCCGCCGGCGAAACCCGCCGAGGTTCGTGTTCTGCAGCGTGTCGGAGCGCCTCCCAATGTGAGGCTCGCCTGTCAGTTGCGACCCACAGCGGATCTATCGATCACACCGCTCGTGCCGGCAAGCGGTCAAGCCTGGCATGGCTTCATGCAACCTTCCTACCTGGCCGGTGAAGAACGCAATATCGTCGTCTTGTTCGCAGACCTTCGCTCGTTCACCGGCATGGCAGAGCTACAAATTGCCGTATGATCTTGTCTTCATCTTGAACAGTTACTTTAAGACCGCAGGTGAAGCCGTCACACGCGCCGGCGGCATCGTCCGATAAATTCGTCGGTGACGGCGTGATGGCGCTGTTCGGGATCGAAACTGGATCCGAACGACGGCTGCCGTCGAGCGCTAAACGCAGCCACCGAGATTGTCAACGGAGTTAACCAGCTAAGCCAATTACTTGCGGCCGAGCTGGCAGAGCCGCTGAAAATCGGCGTCGGAATCCACAGCGGACCGGCCGTGGTCGGGCGCATGGGCTATGGCTCTGGCCGTCAGTCTCACCGCCATCGGCGATACCGTAAACGTCGCCAGCCGCCTGCAGGACCTCACCAAAGAATACGGCTGCCAACTAGTGATCTCAGAGGAAGTGGCCAAGCATGCCGGAATGAATGTAGACTCGTTTCCGTGCCATGATCTAACAGTGAGGAACCGCCGCGAAGCGCTGACTATCTATGTCATCAAAGATGTTCAGGAGGCCGCTGGAGCAAACGGTCCGGGAATCCTAAGAAGACTTGATGAAGGCAATCGGACTGCGCACGCCTCAGCACACAGAGACACATGAGACAGCATCGAGGTTGTATTCTTCTCCGGAGCAAGGCTAAGCTCCGTGTTGGTCACGATCGCTCGTCGAGCCTGAGTGAATTCGGAGGAGGTTATATGGCCGTAAATGTCGCTGCCAAACCGACCTTGATTGCTGTTCAAATCCTGGCGGGTTTATTTCTGTATCTCGCTTGCGCGTCACCCACAGTCGCACAAAATGTAGAAAAAACCCGGCTGGGCATTACCGACATGTCCTTTACCTTCTTGCCCCATATACTCGCGAAGGACGCCGGAATCTTTCGCAAACATGGGATGGATGTCGAGCTCATTTACGTGGGCGGACCTGTATCCATATCCGCTATGGCGGCCGGCGAGCTCGATTACAACGCCGCTCCCGATCCCGGCATGCTGGCGGCGGCTAGGGAGTTCCCACCAAGGCCGTGATGTTTACGACAAAGTGTCCGCCCATGTACATCATCGCCCAACCCGCGATTAAGAAAATCGAACAACTTGCCGGAAAAAATTGGGCATCACCCGCATCGGCAGCTCGACCTATTATGTTGCCCGGCAGATGTTGCAGGAAGGGCGGCGTCGATCCCGATAAAGTCGCTTTATATCCAGGTGGGATCGAATAGCACCCGGGTGACGTCGCTGCAGAATGCCAGCATAGACGCGTCCGGTGCTTTCATTGCCCGTAGCACCGCAGCTGGCAAAGACGGGATTCAACCAGTTGGCCTCGCCGCGGGATCATTGGGCCCGATCCGCACGGCGGGCTTATGGCTACGAACCGCCAAGCTCGAGCAGAACCGCGAACAAGTGGGAAGAATGGTCAGTGCGCTGCTCGAGACCATGGACCACATCGGCAAAAACAGACCGAAAGTCGTCGAATACCTAAACACAAAATGGAAAATGAATCGCGACCTTTGCTGAACAGCTCCTGGTCAACGATTTCATTCCCTGCTGACGATGGATGGCAGAATGACCACGGAGGCTGTGCAGGATTATCTCGATCAGGCTTTTCAAACCAACCAGATCCCCAATCGCGCCAAGGCCAACCTGGTAATGGATCTTTCGCTCGTTGACCAGGCGCAGGTGAGGAAGTAGGGGCCGCCTGATTGGCACCGAGGGATCATTCAATAACAGGTAATGACACGTCGAGAAAAGGCACTGGTATGATAGCAGCGCTTGGTACTCAGAGTCGCGGCGATCGGCTTCCTGTTGCCAATCATCTTGAGCTCCTCACTCGCCCTCGCTGCTGAGCCAAAGGCGGCGTGGCAAGCTGACTGGGACAAGACGGTGAAGGCGGCGGAAGAAGAACGAGAGCTGGTCATCTACATAACTCAAGCCTTCGAACCAGTATTTCGCGAGGCCTTTCCAGAAAAGTATCCAAAATCAAAGTGACCATGGTAACCGGCAGAGGCCCCGAGTTAAGTCAGCGCGTCATGAGCGAGCGCAGAGCCGATAGATACATCGTGGATCTGTACGTCTCGGGCAATATAACTCCACTGACTGTATTTCACCGCGCCAAAATTCTCGAACCCATTAAACCCTTGTTGCTCTTGCCCGAAGTTGTGGACACCTCTCGGCTGGTTCGAAGGCAAACATCACTACGACGATCCTGAGAATCGCTACATCTTTGTCTTCGAGGGAACGCCCAGAAGCGGAGAGATTACCTACAACACCAAACTGGTAAACCCATCGGAGATCAAGTCCTATTGGGATTTGTTAAACCCAAAATGGAAGGGAAAAATTGTCTCTGTGGACCCGCTGGTCGCTGGCCCGATCAGCGCGGCGCAAATCTTTTTCTACAAGCACCCTGATTTAGGGCCGGAATTTCTCCGACGGCTTTACGCCGAGACTGATCTTACCATCTTGCGCTCCAATGAGCAGCTATTGGATTGGCTCAGCGGGGGAAAATACGCCTTCGGTATCGGCGCGAGGCAAGTTGATACGGCAATGATGCAGGGATTGCCGCTCAATCAATTCCTGCCGGGATCGTTAAAAGAAGGATCTTCCGTGACCGCGTATAACGGCACCCTGAGCTTATTCAACCGCGCGCCCCATCCCAACGCCGCCAAAGTTGCCGTTAACTGGCTGCTCTCTCGGGAGGGACAAACCACATGGCTCGATTATAATCAAAAGAGCGGAGGGCTCTACGATTCTTTGAGGGAAGATATCTCTAAGGAAAAAGTAAGCGACCAGGCACGCCGGGTTAAAGGAGCCAAATTTCTTTGGTTGAATCCCGAATGGATCGAAGAGCTCGATGCGATTCGCGATATCATCAAAAAAGCGCTGGCGAACAAGGGGAAGATAAGCTGAGTCTACTCTGGAATAGTGGAGTAATGGAATGATGGAACGTTGAACGATCGGAAAGTGGATTTCCGGAAACTATGTCAAGATTCCAACATCTCCAGTATTCCACTTCCTAACATTCCAGCATTCCAGTCTTTCTTCAGGAGGTATCGAATGAAACGCAGCACTGAACGCATTCTTGTCACTCACGCCGGGACATTGCCGCGGCCGGCGGATCTCATGGAGATGCTCGTGGCAAAAACGAGGGGAAGGCCTATGACCAAGCGGCCTATACCAAGCGGGTTCGCAGCGCGGTGGCGGGAGCCGTGCAAAAACAGATCGATTGCGGTGTCGACATCGTCAATGACGGCGAACTCGGCAAATCGAATTTCTCCCGCTACACACGGGAGCGGCTCAGCGGCTTCGTCGAAAAACCGGCCGGTCCCGATCACAAGCCGACCTCGATCTTCGGTCGGGACGCGGTTGAGTTTCCCGAGCTACTTCAATCGAGGCGGGCGCACTTCCATTGGCCACCATGCACGGGTCTTCTCCTGCATTGAGCTCGCTCAAATATGTCGGCCATGCCTCCGTCACAGACGACATAGACCACTTCAAAGCCGCGCTCCAAGGCGGCCAAGTTGCGGAGGCGTTCTTGCCCGCGGTGGCTCCCGGCACCATGGAGCATTGGATGAAGAATCGAGTACTACCCACACGAACGAGGCCTATCTTTTCGCCATCGCCGACGCCATGCACGAAGAATACAAGGCCATCGTCGACGCCGGCTTCATCCTCCAGATCGACGACCCGGATCTGGCGGATGCATGGCAGATGTATCCTCAGATGAGCGTGGCGGAGTACCGGAAGTATCAAGAGCTGCGCATCGAGGCGCTTAACCACGGCCTGAGAGATTTGCCCATCGACCGGGTGCGCTTCCATATGTGTTGGGGCAGTTATCATGGCTCCCCACAAATACGACATCCCGCTGAGAGATATCGTCGATCTAATTTCAAAGTTCGCGCCGGCGCCTATTCTATCGAAGCGTCCAATCCCTGCCATGAACATGAGTGGCGCGTGTGGCAAGAAGTAAAATTCCCGGAGGAAAAATATATATCCCGGGAGTCGTCGGACACTACAGCGATTTCATCGAACATCCGCAGGCCATCGCCGATCGTTTAGTGCAATATGCCAAGCTCATCGGCCGCGAAAACGTCATCGCAGGCACGGACTGCGGCATCGGCTCGAGAGTGGGTCATCCGCAAGTCGCCTGGGCGAAGTTCCAATCGATGGCCGAAGGCGCCCGGCTCGCCACGAAGCAGCTTTGGGGACGGTAGGCCCAGGGGCAAGCAATCTCAAAAGAACATCGACAGAAGTGGATCAGATTTCCTCTTGAAGAGAGGTCAGGGAGATTTTCGCAGTGGCATATCCCAAAATTTCCTTAACCCCCTTTCACGAAAGGGGACATTGTTGCTCGCAACTCTAACCTCGATCATGACACGGCCTCCGTCGGAGGAGGGGAAAGGTGGAGGGACTTCACTTCAATCCCAGCAGCCTCGCCGCATTGCCGCCCAAGACCTTCTCTTTATCCTCTGCCGTGAGTCCTTCGATGCCATTGATCGCTGAAACTCGGCCCGCATCGATCATCGGCGTAGGATAATCGGTGCCCAACAGGACGTGGTCGCTGCCCATCGTGCGAATGAGAAACTCCAGCGAATCTCGGTCGAAGATGCAGGTGTCGAAGTACAAGCGACTGAGATATCTCGTAGATTGGGCGAGTGATGACATCTCTCGCTTCGTGGCGGCTGGAATGGCCGTGGCGCCAGCGCCCGCGAATCCAGGGCGAGTAGCCGCCCGCGTGGGCGCAACAGATTTTCAGTTTGGGCAGCCGTTCCAAGACGCCGCCGAAGATCAGGCTCGCCTGAGCGATGGTGGTCTCCAACGGATTTCCAATCAGGTTAGTCAGCGCGTATCGCTTCAGCCGATCCGCCGCCGCCACTTCATGCGGGTGGATAAAGATCAGCACGTCGAGTTCCTGGGCGCGCTCGAAAAACGGAAAGAACTCCGGCTCGTCGAAGTTCTTTCCATGCACGCTGGCGGGAATGAGTACAGACGGCATGCGGTGTTGCTTCACGAGACGATCCAGCTCCCGGATCGCCTCGCCGACGTCCTGCAGCGGCAGGATGCCCATGCCCACCATGCGTCCCGGAAATCGCACAGCGTCTTCGGCGATCGCGTCGTTAACAATCTGGCAGACCCGCACTGCTATGGCAGTGGGAGCCCAGAGCGGGAGCAGCGGCGGCAGTAACGATTCAACGATCACGTCGATCTGCTCCGCGGCCACCTGACGCAAGCGGCGCTCCGGGTCGATCAAGCTCGCGCGCAAGCGCGTCGAGCGGCCGATATCCTGTATGATAGATTCGCCGCCTTGGTCATCTTCCTCGATGCGGCAACCCATACTCTTGGGATCGCGCCTGATCGCTTCAACATATTTGGCCGGTGCCGTGTGACTGTGGATATCAATTCTCATGAGGACCCTCCCGGGAATTTTCTACAGCGCCGGAACTAATCGCCTAAGAGCAGCTCGTGCAAGAGTTTCGCAGCCTGTGCAAATTGACGCCGATTCAATTAGGTCAAGTCAGTAAATTCAGACCCCACGAAGCGCTCGAGGCCACGCGATTCGCGGGATTATACACTTCGGCTTCGTTACTTGCGTGCTCTTCGCGACTTCTGCTGAAATGTTTGTTTCGATCTTTGCTTGCGGCTCGTCACGTTAGTCCAATCACAGTTCAGCCCCACGGACGAGCCGCCAGCGCTTTGATGTCGCTCACGACATCGAGGACCGCCGGTCTGTTTGCAGCGAAAGCCCGCTCCAGCGCGCCCCTTAATTCGCTCGGTCTCTCGACTCGAATGGCGAAGCAACCCATCGCTTCCGCGACTTTTGCCAGGTTAATGTCTTCGAAGACCCACATTTCATGGGCTCTGCCGCGCTGTTGTCCGCCATAAGCCGAATCGAACAATTTGGTCTCCTGGTTGAGCGAGCGGTTGTCATTCACCACGATTACCGCGTTGATGCCGAAACGGACAGCGGTCTCCAGCTCCGCCAGGTGATAATAGAAGCCGCCGTCGCCGGTGAAGCACAAAACAGGCTTATCCGGCAGCGCGCACTTTACTCCCAGGGACGCTGGGAAGGCCCAGCCGAGGGACCCGGCACAGCGAATGAATCTTTGCCCTGATTTGTTGAGCTCGATCATGGTTCCTGTCCAGATGCCGGAGTGGCCTGTATCCGACACGACCACGGCGTCGTCAGGCAAAAATTCGGTGATCTCCTTGCAAATCCGTTCCGGTCTCATAGGCACCGCGTCCGAATTGCGCTGAGCCGCCACTTCCGAACGCCATTCCCTAACGTAGCCCTGGATGCGGTTAAGCCATTCCTCTCTGGGTTTCGCGGGTGCAGGCGCCTCGATAAATTTTCGCAATGTTACTTTGGCGTCTCCCATGAGGCTGACGACGTTGGGATAATTTTTCCCTAGCTCCTGTGCTTCGATATCCAACTGTATGACGGTGGTCCCGATCGGAGGAACCTTCCAATTGTTGGTCACCTGGCTGCCGGTGTGGCTGCCGATGAAAAAACCAGGTCAGCCTCGGCCACCGCCCGATTGGCGCACGATCGTGAGTAGGTCCCCACAACGCCGACAGAAAGCGGGTGGTTGTCGGCAATGGTTTCCTTGCCGTTAAGCGAGGTGGCTACGGGGATCGATAGCAGCTCAGCCACTCGCACGACTTCCTCTTTCGCTTGCGACGCCGTGACGCCGCCACCGGCGACGATGATGGGTCGCTCTGCTTGAGCCAGCGCTTTGATCGCCTCGCGGATTTTTTCCGGCTCCGGCTCCGGCCTGAAGGCGGGGTAACGCTTGAATGGCTCTTCCACGATCAGCTCCAGCTCCCCTTCCTCTTCCACCACATGCCCATGACTTCCCGCATCTCCAGGTGCACGGGGCCGGGAGCGCCGCTGGTCGCTGCCCGAAACGCCTGGCGCAGAATATCAGGTAGCCGCGTCACCTTGTCCACCTGCGCATTGAACTTTGTCACGACATTGAAAAGGGGAAAATCATCGATTTCCTGATAGACATGTCGGTACTTCTGTTTCCGGCTGCTGGCCACCGGTAATCGCGATCACCGGAGAACACGCCATGTAAGCATCCTCAGTCCGGCGGCGAGGTTGGCAGCGCCGATCGTTTGAGCCATACAGATCCCCGGTCGATGAGAAGCGCGCGCATAGCCATCGGCCATATAGGCCGCCGCCTTCTCGCCGTGGGTCGTCACGCGGCGGATATTCATATCCTCCATCTCCGCCAACGCCGGTAACAGCATCGTGGGGACAAAAAGATATGGGTGACACCATAGGCCTGCATCGCCTCAGCAAAAAACGCGAGCCCGTCATGAGAGCCATAACTATTACCTCCTTACAGGCCGTTTAAAAAAGCCATCGCCAAAATAATCCTTGAGGATTGAAAGAGTAGAAGATGGCGATCTTCGATCTTCTATTCTCGATCTTCGTTTGTTGCAAATCCGCTCGTGGGGACCATGCGCTCCACCCCGATGTCACGGTCTAGAGCCCACCCTGTCGGCTAAGCTTGGACTCAGCGAAGGGCGTCAGGATAGCGCGCGGCTAACTCGCGCATAAAGCCTGTCTGCTCCAGTTCATCAATAAAACGGTTGGTGTAGAAATCCTGCGGGTTCGCACCGCGGGCTCTTGGGTTTTGGTCTGCAAGCGCTTCAAGGACATTTCGGACCGCCGCCTCGGTGGTCCGAGGAGCTAGCCGGACGACTTTCCGGTTGCTCTGATAGGTCTCTTCCAACAGGTTTCGGTCTGTTAAACGCGTGTATTTCTGGATGGCGCGAAGGGTAGCCTCCCGGTTGCCCTTGAAGGCCCAGATCCCTTCGACCAGCGCCCGGACTACGCGACGGGTGGCTTCATCATGGGTGCTCACAAAGCGCGCTGTGCTGGTGAGACCTACACCGATGAACTCGATATCACTCTGGTTGAAATCAATAAGTTGGACCATTCCCTGGCGTATCGCCTCCGTGGAGAACGGCGGCGGCAAGACGGCGGCCTGCACAGAGCCACCTTTCAGGGCCACGAAGGCCTCCGGCAGTCCTCCCAACTGGATGATCGTCACGTCTTTGCCTGGAACCAGGCCCCACTGCTTTAGGGCAATCCGGGCACCGAAGTCTGTGGGTGCTCCGAATCGCGTAACTCCAATGCGCTTGCCGCGCAGGTCGATCTGGTTGCTGAACCGGCGGGCGGGCGACAACGGAAAAAGTGAAGCCACTAGTATAGGTGACGAGTATCAGCGGATCTGCCCCGCCAAGGCGAGCCTGAACCGGTGGGATGCTGGCTCCGACCGCAAAGTTGGTCTCGCCGGCCAGCATCGCCTGGTAGGCAAGAGTCGACGCCATGTAGATCGGGCTGCACTGGATCCCCTGCCGTTCGAACAGGTCCAACTCCTTGGCGATCCAGAGCGGCGTGAACGAGCCCGCCAGCGCAGTGTAACCCACTCTAATCGGCAGCGTCTGCGCTTCGGCTTTGTTTAGACCGCCAACGATTGCAATCGCAGTTAAAAGAAGCCCGGAAGGTTTTTTTCATGGTCCCTCCCTTGGTTGCGCGCACGACCAGTTCGATTTGTGCAAATTGGCCTCCACCGCACCGAATTCGCCGCGGTACTCCACTTGCCGCTCCAATCTGGTTCCAAGGGCCCAACCACGAGGTGAGCCGCGCAGAGGCGCCACGCCGGCTGCCTATCCAACTTCGGCCGAAACGTATTCCGTTCGCAGCAGGCCGTCAAGTTAAAAATGAACCCAAAAACGAATCCTTAGTATCAGCAGCGAAGAGGGAACTCATCCCAGGGAACTTTGTCGCGTTGTAGTGAGGGCGCAGATTTTTCTATTGACAAAACGTCACAAATTCCGGAAACTGGAGATCCCAGGAGGATATATGGGCAAAGTATATCAATCAGTCAGAGGAGTCGTTCAGGGGACTTTAAATCGAAGGAAACCCGAAATCGTGGTTTCCGCTCGGGCAAATGGTGATGACGCCGATTTAGATGATGCATTGGAGGAGCTGGAGAAGCTTTTGCGGACGGGATCCGTAAGTTGAAGGCGGCGGCTAGTGAAGATCAAGCTGTGATTGCTAATGAGGCCCAGCAAGTCGAGCAAGTTATCGAGGGTCTCAGGGCAACCATCACTGGGCTGGAGGCTAAGCTTAGGGAAACGGAGGAAGCCCTCCATAGTAAAGACCTTGCCAGCCAAAAATTGGCAGAAACTCTTAACACCGAGATCCGCGATTTACGAAGCGCGTTGCAGAGAAGAAAGATGAAGTCCTGGAAGGTCGAGACCTGAAGTAAACGATCTCAAATCCAACAGAGATGGCCTGGCAGAGCAAGTAACCCAACTGGAGTTGGCAATCCAGCAGGCAAAAGGAGAAGCGGCGAATCAGGCCCAGCAAGCCGAGCAAGTTACCGAGAGCCTCAAGGCAACCATCACCGGGCTGGAGGCTAAGCTTAAGGAGACGGAGGACACCCTCCATAGAAAAGACACTCGCCGGCCAAAACTTGGAAGAAACTCTTAAAACCGAGATCCGCGATTTACAAAGTCTGGTGAAGAAGAAAGATGAAGCCCTGGAAGGTCGAGACTCTGAGCTAACCAATCTCAAGTCTAAAAGAGATGGCCTGGCAGAGCAGATAACCCAACTGGAGTTGGCAATCCAGCAGGCAAAAGTAGACGCTGCGAATCAGGCTCAGCAAGCCGAGCAGGCCATCGAGGGTCTTAAGGTAACCATCAGTGGGCTGGAAGCTAAGCTCAAGGAAACCGGAGGAAGCCCTCCATAGTAAAGACCTTGCCAGCCAAAAATTGGCAGAAACTCTTAACACCGAAATCCGCGATTTGCAAAACGCGGTGAAGAAGAAAAGACGAAGCTCTGGAAGGTCGAGACTCCGAGCTAAACGATCTCAAATCCACAAGAGACGGCCTGGCAGAGCAGATAACCCAATTGGAGCTGGCAATCCAGCAGGCAAAAGGAGAAGCGGCGAGTCAAGCCCAACATGCCGCGAAGGTTATCGAGGGTCTCAAGATAAAGATCGCTACTCTGGAAGCTCAACGTAGGCAGCCAGAACAGATGGTTGGTGGAATGGACTGGACCATTAAAGGGCTCGACCAAGACGGAGATAGGCAGGTTAACCGATATCAACGCTGAGTTAGAACTCCAAACGGGTACGATGAAGAAAGCTGCGGGAGTCACGTCCGTCATAGAAAAACCCGCTCGCAAAACCGTGTCGCAGGAACGCTTTTGACCGTCTGATCGCTGAGTTCAGTGAGCTCACCAACGTCATCGAAAGCGCATAGCCTCCCTGATTGTTCGTGATCACGTCAGGGCCCTCGGCGAGTCCATGGAAGAATTTCCGCAGAGGCGGCTTACAGAACTCCTCGAGTCCCTTAGCGGGCAGATAGCTGACGCCAAGCTGAAAGCCAAATTTCGCGAGCGCATTTATTAAAGTGTAAGCCCGATCAATCAAATTAATCGTAGCCGCAAGCCACCTCCTCCCACTGAGAAACGGTGTCTTCATATATGCTTGCTTCCAACAAGGGGCGGTTGGCGGGCCGCGTGGGGTCGATGAAAGCGGTTGCGACATTGCCCGATCCCGGCGCGGTAACATCGAGCATCTTCACGGGCGTGCGGCAAGAAAAGGTCGTTGCCCCCGAACCGCTTTTACTGTAACCGCGCGAAGAAACCGCTCTCTTCCAGCTTTTTGCACACGCTCATATCCGCGATGTCTTCGGGTTTCAGATCCGCTGCTTTAGGGTTAAGCCCGTGCTGCGTCATAAATTTCAAAACAGCCGCAATTCCCGGCAGGCTAGGACAAGGTTTACGCGGAAACGATTCGGAAATCGTCTGATAGGCGCGCTCCAAACGGTCGGCTCGATCGATTCGCAAATTGCGCGCGATGCTATCGAGAACCGCTTTTTTGTTCGCGGGAGTTTGCACGAAAACAACTCCCTCGATCACCGCTTTGGCGAGATTTTCGATGACTCTGCGGATTGGCGCGAATGTACTTCCGCGACGACACCAAGCCTGAGGATTGAAATGGCACGTTCGCTTTGCCCAGGTCGAACAGCATGGGGAAACCCTGTTGCACAACGATCTGCTCGACCTCGGGATTGAAAAACGCTGCGTCGATGCCGCCAGCAAAGAGCGCGCTCATACGCTCGGGCGTGCTGCCGGTGTTCAGAAGCGTGATGCGGTCGCGCCGTGGCACCAAACCCAAATGATCCAAGCCGACGTACGTCGCCAGCGCCAGCGAACCCGACGGCGTGCCGATGCCGACCTTCTTGCCTTTTAAGTCTTCCGCGCCCTTGATGCCCGGACGCGCGTTTAAAAATAATTCAACTTTTGCTCCATGCCGAGCAACATGGTCATGTCGCCGCCCGCCGTCACCGCGTTGGTGACATGCGTGGCTCCGAGCAGGCCGACTTGGATATCGCCGGCCAGCATCGATTGCATGGCGCGACCGGCGATGATGTAAATCAATTGCGGCTCGAGATCGTACTTGCGAAAAATCCCCTGCTCTTGAGCAATCCACAGCGGCATCGCGTTGCCGCCGATAGCACCATAAGCAAAAAGAAATCTTGTAGCCGCTTCGCCGGTATGCGCCGAGGCGACGATCAACGCGAATAGCAAAGCAATAAAGGCTTCAACTCGCCCCTCACCGGTTCATCTGCGTCATCACCAAATCGGCGGCGACCGCCATAGAAAATTTAAAACCCTTTTTCGTTGACGGGGCTATATCGCCGAACCGCCGAGCAGTCAATCGCACGAATGCTTGCTGTTATTATTTTTTATATTGCCCGTCGGTGCCGCGCCTCTGGTAGCCATTTGCGGCATGCAAATCGGCTTACTACGATTTTGAGCCGGTGCGCGAAATGATTGATCTTCGCTACTTCTTGACAGTTTTGAGCTAGGCGACTAGTTTCTTGTCAAAGGTTGGATCGTATTCCGAAGAGACACAACGTCTACTCAGACAGCGAGTTTTAACCATGGCTAAAATCGTTCTGGGTCTCGGCACATCACACAGCCCGATGCTCAGCACCCCCGCCGAGATCTGGCATCTCCACGCCGATCGGGATCAAAAAACCAGGCACTGGAGTTCAGGGGCGAACCTACAATTACGAAGACCTCAAACAGAGCCGAGCGCGGGAGAAATTGGAACAACATCTGGGTAATGAAATTTGGCAGTCTAAACAAGCGAGCTGCCAACAAGCGATCAAGGCACTGAGCAAAAAACTCTCTGAGGTTTCCCCGGACGTGGTCGTTATCGTCGGTGATGATCAGCGTGAGCTGTTCTACGAGGACGCTATGCCGGCATTCGCGATTTTTTGGGGCGAGCGGATACAATGCATCCCACCGGATGAACCCGTCCACTCCTCCATAGCGGCAGCGCGCCGGGATCAATTTGGCGACGAGCCCGAGTGGTATGCTGTCGAGAGCGAGCCTCGGCAAGCACATGGTCGTCCACATGATGGCCGAGGGGTTTGACGTTGCGCAGCTCACCCGACAGGCGAACGGCCGTACGGTCGGACATGCCTTTACCTTCGTGCGCCGGCGGATCATGCAGCCAAAGATGTTCCGATACTGCCGGTAACGATCAATACCTATTTTCCCCTAATCAACCGACGGCCGCTCGCTGTTACGCTTTCGGGAAGGCATTGAGGCGCGCCATTGAGTCCTGGGATTCTACCAAGAGAGTGGCGGTAGTCGCATCCGGCGGGCTTTCCCACTTTGTCGTGGATGAGGAATTCGATCAAGGCGTTCTAAAGGCCATGAGAGAGAACGACGAGAAGGCGATAGGAAGTTTCGGAGAGCCGTTGTTTCAGTCGGGCAGTTCGGAAATCAAAAATTGGATTACCGCGGCAGGAGCCCTGGAGCACTTGAACATGGAGCTCCTAAACTATGCGCCGGCGTATCGGTCGGAGGCCGGAACCGGCTGTGGATTGGCGTTCGCGCAATGGCGTTAAACATAGCCATCATTTTCAGCAACCGCATGTGTGCCGTTAAGGAGAAGAATCATGCTTAGCGCTGAAGAAAACGAGCGATTGACGCGCGTTGGGCGGGGAACTCCCATGGGTGAGCTGGTGCGAAGGTTTTGGCTGCCGTTCTTACAGGTATCGGACATTGCTGAGCCCGATGGCCCGCCGGTGCGGGTTACTCTTCTGGGAGAGCAACTGGTCGCCTTTCGCGACACCTCCGGGCGCGTAGGACTCATCGACCGCCGGTGCGCTCACCGCTGTGCCAATCTTTTTTCGGGCGCAACGAAGAGAACGGCCTGCGCTGCACCTACCACGGCTGGAAGTACAACGTCGAAGGAAGATGCGTCGACATGCCCACGGAAGATGCGGCGAGCGCTTTCAAGGACAATATCCGGCTCACTGCCTATCCCGTGCGGGAGAGAGCGGGGATCCTCTGGACCTACATGGGACCCAAGGATCAAATCCCGGAGCTGCCGGAATTTGAGTGGAGCCGGGTTCCGGAAGCGCACCGTTTCGTCTCGTGGAATTATCAGCAAAACAACTTTGTCCAGGCAATCGACGGCGGCATCGACACGATCCATTCCGTATTCCTTCACAGCACGCTGGACTCTCATCGCAAGCTCGATGAATGGAAGGACCAGGGAGCGCGAGAAGGAAATCCACGCTTGGTTCATCGTGTGCGAACCAATCCTCCGAAGCTATTCGCGAAGGATACCGACTATGGGGTCATCATCGGCGGCAAATATAAGGGAATCGAGGGGTTGGACTACTGGCGTTACAATCATTTTCTCATGCCGTTCTACACCATGCCTCCGGGCGGCGGTGTTGATAAAAGCAGGAAATTAGCCCACGCGTTTGTGCCGATCGATGACGAAAATACCCTGCGATGGGTGTTCACCTGGAATGTCGAAAAGCCGTTGAGCGCGAGAGAAATAGCCGAGATGCGGGAGGGGCACCCGTTCATGTCGAATTCATTCCGGGAACTCACTACCCGCTTAGAAACATGTCCAACGATTATCTGATCGACCGGGAACTGCAAAAATCCGTCTCCTTTACCGGAATCAAAGGCATAGGGAGCAGGACTTCTCCGTGCAGGAGGGGATGGGCCGGATTGCCGACCGAACGCGTGAGCACCTGGGCAGCAGCGACATCGGCATTGTCGCCATGCGGCGGCGTCTCTTGAAGGCCGCTGCCGACCTCCAGGAAGGCCGTCCACCCTACGCAGCAAGCGACGGAAACTTATATCGCCTGCGGGGCGCGGAAGTCATGTTGCCGCCGGATACGAAATGGGATGAGGACGAGCGGACCATCGCGGCGATGACGGCGCACTGGTGAGAAATTCGCATATGGCTGATAGCTTATGGCATATAGTTAACCATACGCTATAAGCCATAGCGCCGGAGCAACTGGAATATCATGGCTGAGACAGTACGAGCGGCAGTGAAAGTGGGCGTGAAGGAAACCGAGATTCGGAATTTCCCATGCCCGATATTCCCATCGACGGGGCGCTTCTCAAGGTAGAGGCGGCAGGTATCTGCGGCAGCGATGTTTCGAGCTACCAGCGTAAACTTAGCCGCGGGCCCCATATCATGGGGCATGAAAATGTTGGACGTATCGCCAAGCTCGGGCCGGGTTGCCGGCGAACGCTGGGGGAGTGAAGGAAGGCGACCTCGTCGCACTGGAAGAATATTTACCCTGCTGGCACTAGCGAGTGGTGTCACCTGGGGAATACCGGCACTGCTACGCCACCGATCCCAGGGCTAATCCCGATGCGAAGCGTTATGGCAATGTCCCCATTTCCACCGAGCCGGTGTTGTGGGGAGGCTACAGCCAATATCTTTTCTTGCCGCCTAACGCAGTGATTCATAAAGTGCCCGAAGGATTATCTGCGGAGGAAGCGGCTCTGGCGTTGCCTCTCGGGAACGGAATTCAGTGGGCCTGTGTCGAGGCGGAAGCAGGTCCCGGAAAGAGCATTCTAATAGAGGGACCCGGGCAGCAAGGACTCGGCTGTGTGGTGGCGGCGAAAGAATGCCGGCGCCGACACCATCATCGTTACCGGCATTTCCCGTGACGCCGGGAGGCTGGAGTTGGCCAGGCGCCTCGGTGCGGACTTCACGATTGACGTAGAAAAAGACTCAGCGCTGGAGACGCTGGCGGAATTTAACCGGCGGCAAGGGAGTCGGATGCCGTCGTTGATGCCACGTCGAATGCGGGGGCGAGCGCGGTGATTTTGGCCATCGAAGCCGTGAAACGCAAAGCGGGATTATTGTCTTGCAGGGAGGTGGCGCGCCAAATGTTCCCGATTTCCCGTTAGGCAAACTCACGGGCAAATACATCACGATTAAAAGCGCTCGCGGGCATAGTTATGCCGCAGTGGAACTGGGGCTGAAGCAGATTGCCGGCCGAAAATTTCCGCTCCACGAATTACGAACTCATGCCTTTCGTCTAGACCAGGTAAACCAGGCGCTCCGAGCCGTCGGGCGCGAGGGGCCTGAAGGAGACGATCCACGCCTCGATCACGCCTTGGGCATAGGCGTGGGGACTTGTTAGTTCAAAGACTCAATTGCTATTCCGGATACTTCCGCAGCCATTGGATGTATTCTTCCACTCCACGATAGATCATCGTACTCCGGCTGGTAGCCGAGTTCTTCCTTGATTCGGGTGATGTCCATGTAACCGTTCGGCCGATGGCCTGGGCCGTGCCCAGGTTCTAGGCTGAGATGAGTCTCAGGAACCACTCTTTTCACGGCTTCGACAAACTCCTTATAGCTAATGGGTCGCTCGCCGCTGATGTTATAGATTCGCTGCGAGAGTTTGTCGGCCATCTGGAGCAGCTGGATCGCCCGAGCACAGTCCTTGATATAGAAAGCCCTGTTTCGTCCCTGTTCATGCGTGGGCGCCGCGTCGCGCGCCCGGTAAAACTGACCGGCATTCCTTTCGCCGCTGCGTGACAGATCCGGCTGGTCGGGGCAGCCAGGCTGTGGTAAAGCGGCCCAAAGCGGGGTGCCGATGCGTAGCGCCACTACTTCGCAATCCGTCCTCGAGCGCGTAGTGAAATCCCCAGTATCTCCATCGCTTTCTTGAAGGCCTCGGTTGGATTGCCTGACGTTACGGGCAGGAGCGCGTCTTCCCGGAAGGGTCCCTCTGGAAGGCCAGCATAGACGGCAACCGAGCTTGCCAGGCTTACACGCTTGACCTCGTACAATCTTGCGGCTTCGAGGATATTCAAGCAATCCCATCATGTTGACGCGGAGATCCTCGGCCGCCGATAATGCTCCTAAGCCGGGAACCGCCAAATGGACGATGCCCGTGACCTTGTATCTGCGCACAAGATCGATTACATCGTGACTGCTGGTCACATCCAATCTCTCGATGAAGGCTCCTTCTTCCGATTTCGTCTTTGATAAAGTCAGGCTCTCTTCGCACGTGGTACTGAGTCAGCACGACCTTCTCTCCCGCGTCCAAGAAGCGCCTCGCCGTGTGCAGCGCCGATAAACCCCAGCCCCCGGTGATAAGAATCATAACGCCCTGCTCCTCTTCGATAGCAGAATTTTGACTCTGGCAGACTGAAACGCCACCCTTACTCTTGGATGGAGATTCAGTTCAATCGTGGCATCGCCACTTCGTTTTTCTGCCATCACTTGATCACTCGATCAGCCTATTCGCTCAGGCGAGCACCTCCGGCGGAATCGTCAGGCCGATCTGCTTGGCGGCTTTCAGGTTGATCACCAACTCAAACTTCATCGGCTGCTCCACGGGAAGATCAGACGGCTTTCTGCCCTTTAGAATCTTGTCCACAAAGGTGGCGGCTCGCCTGTGCATGTCCGCGTAGCTTGGCCCATAGGACATCAGACCGCCCGCTTCTACCAGTTCCAGGTACGCATACACCCCCGGCAAGCGCTGTTTGGTTGCGAATTCCATGATGCGCGCGCGGTTGTGCAGGAAGAGACGATCCGCTAATACGAGCAATGCACGTGGCCGTTCTCTGCGAATGGTCGCAAACGCATTGTCGAACTGCGCCGGTGATTGCACCCCCAGGGACAGCACTTTCATTTTAAATGCCCGGGCTGCGGTCTGCACCTCCTTCTCGGAGATGACCTGGAAAGTGCTGGCAGGGTTCCAGAAGACCGCCACGTGGGAGAGCTTGGGAATCACCTCCCGCAGCAGCTCGAGCCGCTTTCCTTCCAAGTCCGCTGCAATCGCGGTCAACCCTGTGACGTTTCCGCCGGGGTGCGCGAGGCTCTCGATGAGACCCGTGCCAATGGGATCGCCGACGGCCAGCATGACGAGTGGAATCGACGGTGCTTGCTTCTTGACGGCGAGGGAAGCCGGCGTGCCAGCGGTAACGATTATATCGACCTTTTGGGCAACCAGCTCGCCGATGAGGGCGGGAAAGCGATCATACTTTCCTTCGGCCCATCGATACTCGATCAAGATGTTTTTGCCCTCGACGTAGCCGAGGTCATGCAGGCCTTGGCGGAACGGCTCGACGAGATTTTCCTCGAGCGCAGCTGTGGAGTTCCCGAGGAATCCTATCCGGGGATCTTCCCCGGCTGCTGCGCCTCGGCTATCACTCCAACAGCAAGCAGTACCACTGCAACAAGGATTGATGGCACCGCAGCCCTCTTCATTGCGCACCTCGTTTCGAGCGTTATCTATCACGCGGATAGAGATAAAGGAAAGTGTGATTTACGGCGGAAGGCGACAGGTATTCGTCGAGTAGGAAGGCCAGAATCAGCCTGAGATTGAACTGAACGACGCTTGAATCCCGTCTCGTGCTAGAGTATCCGGTAGTGATCTCTTTTTCTCAGGAGCCTTATCCGGAGGCGCGTGAGACTCTTCCCATAGCCCCAAGTGTTGGAGGTTTTTTAGATCACCTCAGGCTGGCCTGCCAGTGCGTACACGCGGACAGGTCAATAAAAGCTGATGATGTGCGGACACACAGGTTCTGGCATGGGATAACAATGCGCTGCAGCGTTCACCAAGGAGGAAATCCGACCGTGGCCATCCCACTAACCATCGATACTCACGCCCACTATTTCCCGGAGTCTTACCTCAAGTTGATCGCAGACCACGGCAAGCGCTGCGGCGCTACCGTCGTAACCGAAAGTGGAAAGACGTTCATCCAGGTCGGGCTGCTGCTGCGCACCGGCCCCATCACGAGCCATTTCTACGACCTCGATGATCGCATCAAGACCATGGACCGGCATGGGCGTCCGGATGCACGCGCTGTCGCTCACGCAGCCGATGGTCTACTGGGCCGACGACGATCTCGGGCCTCCAGCTCTGCGTTGCTTTCAACGACGCGATCAGCGAAGCGCATCGCCACCACCCCGACCGCTTCATCGGCTTTGCGTGCCTGCCGTTCCAGAACCCCCACCTCGCGCTGCTGGAGCTCGAGCGCGTGGCGAAGCTGCCCGGCATACGCGGCATTTACATGGCGACCGCCGTGCGCGACCGCGAGCTTCGGACCGCAGCTTCTTCCCGATGTACGAGCGCATCGCCGATCTCGGGCTGCCGATTTTCCTGCACCCGATGATGATCAACAACGAGCGGCTCAAGCAGTATTACCTCATCAACCTGCTGGGAAATCCGTTCGACACCGCGATCGCCGCTGCGCACCTCATCTTCGGCGGCGTGCTGGACGCGCTTCCCGAAACTCGAGGTGAGCCTGCCGCACGCCGGCGGCGCGCTGCCGATCCTGCGCGGGCGGCCTCGACCGCGGCTTCGAGATCCGCGGCGAGTGCAAGACCATCCCGCAGCCGCCGAGCGAATACCTGAAGCGCTTCACCTACGACACGATCAGCTACTCCGCGACCATCATGGATGACCTCGTCCGGCTTGGTCGGGGCGGACCGCATCATGATGGGCAGCGACTACTGCTTCGACATCGCCTACAACGATCCGGTAAAGCATCGTGAACGGGATAGAAGTCGCTCGACGACGGCGAGCGTCGGCAGATCCTGTGGGGCAACGCCGCGCGGCTGCTCAAACTCGGCAACCCGTAAACAATCACAGCCATAGTGGTGTAGTTTTAGATTAGAGAAGGTAAGAATTTATTTAATCCCAAGCTCCTTCTGAGCCTCTCTGAGAATTGAAAGGTCCACAACTTCACTCGATGCGATCTCGCGGTTTATCTTGGCGGTTTTCTTTGCCTCATCAATCAACAGGCGGAGGCCATCTTCAGGGAGACTTCCGTCCTCATTAAACGCTTTGCCGACCGAATCATAGGTGGCCGTGGCCATCTCTTTATCGATCTTCATCCACTCCATAAATACTTGAATTGTGCCGTCGCGATTCTGACGAATGTAGCGGTTGGCCTTGATACCCGCTTTGATGAGTCGCTTCACTTCATCGGGCCTTTCTTTGATCTTCTTGTCAGTGGTTACAATCCCGGTCACCGGAAAACTGAAGAGTTCGTGGGCCCTCGCGAGCACGACAAAGCCCATCTTCTTGCCGAGAAAATCCGTCGGTGGACCGCCCAGAGTGGCAGCGATCAACCCTTGCTTCATAGAAGAAAAACGGGCTTCCAGTGGGCCGGCGGCAAGAAACTTTACCTCCTTGTCCGGGTCCAAGCCAGAATGCTTGAATACGTTCCTTGCGATGATGCTAAGATTGCTGCCGAAGACATCGATCCCGATCGTCTTACCTCTAAGCTCCTGGACCGACTTAAACTCGGGCCGGGCAACGAGCGTGGCGGTGGGGCCGGGCACGTAACAGGCGGCGATTTTCACCGGAGCCCCCGATCGCTGCGGCGACCCCGCCGCCGAGCTGCGTATAATAATCGATTTCTCCGGTGACTAATGTCGCCAGTCCAACGGTGGCAGTCATCCTGATGAACTCTGCTTGAAGTCCTTCTTCCTGCAAGAAGCCCTCTTCTGTCCCAAAGGAGGGAGCTATACGAGGCGATGAGCGCCGAAAATCCAATCCTTATCTTATCTGCTGCCTGGACCGAGGAGTGGAGAATGGGAATAATGAATAAGAACCCAAGAAACTTTTTCATAGAGCACCTCCCTGCCGCTTTAGCACGATCCCGAACTGGAGACTTACGCTTCGACTGGGTTACGCCAGAGCAACGGCCGAAGCGCGCGGATGTCGACGACTTTCTCAGATCCGCCACACCGTCTCGATGAAGACCGCGGTCGTCATCGGCGCGGGTGCGCGGAACACGCAAAGAGGCAATTGCGTCGCCACTCAGACGTCCTATGGCAGCGTTTCTCGCTGGCGATGTAGGTGCTCAGCTTGCGTGGTGACTACAAGCCGCCGTACTCAACGGTCATCGTCATCGTTCGACGGTTGCGCGTTCTATCTCAAGCAGCTCTTCCAATCCGAGCGTGTCGTGGAGTGCCGCTTGTTCGGCCTTCCGGGTGGTTCCGCGAGCACGGGGTTCGGCTGTCCGCTGGCGAGCGCGCGGTAAGTCTGCTGCATGGCCCGGTGAAAAGCCAGTGCCGGCGTCGTGATCGTGAGCACGCGGTAGCCAAGCTGGCCCAACTCGTCAAGCGTCATGCCGAAACTCTTTACATCATCGCTCTGCAGCGAGAACATTAAAGGCGGCGGCAGGCGCGCGGCAATGAAGCGGGCTTCTTCGGGGGTGCGCGGAATGATGAACAGCATGTCAGCTCCGGCCTTCTGGTACGCTTCAGCGCGCCGTAGGGCGTCGTCCATACTGCTCGAACGAACGCCGTTGGTGCGGGCGATGATCACGAACTCCGGATTTTTCCGCGCGCGCACCGCTTCGCGCACTTTGGCCTGCCATCAGCTCCTGCGGAATCATATGCTCGATGCCGGCATGGTGATGCGCGCGCTTGGGCAGAAGCTGGTCCTCGATCTCGATGGCGCAAAACCCCGTCTGCTTCCGCCATCTTCACCGTAAATCCGACATGCATGGGATCGCCCCATCCGCAGACCCCGTCCATGATGAGTGGCAGTTCGCACGCCGCCCTGATCTCGACTCCTGTTTGGATGACGTCTGTCAGGCTGAGGTTGGCTTCCAAAGAGCACTTGATGTAACCAAGCGCCCCGCCGCTTAGATACAGCATCTGGAATCCGGCTTGCTCCGCCAGTTTCGCCGACAGCGGGTTGAAAACAGCGGGCGCCAAATAGGCTTGATTGCGAGCCAACATCTCCCGGAATTTCATCGTCGATCCTCCTCGCGTGCGGATCGCTACGCGCAAAACATTACCACCACGAAATCCTCGCGCGCCAGCGCCGCTATCAAAGAACAATGGAAGTATCACCACGAAGCGCTCGAAGAGCACGAAGGGAAGAAACCATTTTCTCTTAAGATTCGATGCCACTCTCACGTTATCCGATCTTCGTATCCCTTCGCGACCTTCGAGTGGTGACGAATATCTTTCCTCAAGCGCTGCGTCCAAATGAATACTTCTCCGGCACACCACACTCCGAACGCGTCAACGGCTGCCGATCTTAAAAGTGCCGCCGCGTTCGCGCCAAAGATCATCTCTTTCTGATCATCAGATAGATGGGGCAGCGAGGCGACGGTCTTGACTGGGTCGCGGTCGCCCATATCAAAGGGATAATCGGTCCCCATCATTACCCGTCCAGGGCCCACTGTCTCGACCAGGAAGTTAAGCGCCGGCACGGAGTGGACCAGGGAATCAAAGCAGAGAAGTCTAAGGTAATCGCTCGGCGGCCGGTCAATATTTGCCCGAGCCTCAGGCCGCACTTGCCAGCCATGCTCCCAACGACCGCGCAGATAGGGGCACGAGCCGCCGCCGTGGGCGAGATAGAATTTCAGGCGTGGAAACTCTTTAAGCACTCCGCCGAAGATGAGGCTCGCGGCGGCCACCGCCGTGTCGCTGGGGTTACCGATCAAATTCTGGAGGTGATAGGGTCGCAGCCGGTCAGCTCCCAACACGTTTGAGGGGTGAATGAAGACCGGCACATCCAGTTGTTGCAACTTGGTATAGAAAGGGACGAAGCTCTTGTCATCCAGATTCTTGCCGTTGATGTTGCTGCAAATTTCTGCGCCGCGCAGGCCAAGCTCTCGAACCGAGCGTTCCAACTCTCGTGCCGCCATCTCAGGGCTCTTGCATCGGAAGATTGGCAAGCGCCACAAAGCGATCAGGATACTTTTGCACCGTTTCGGCGAACCCATTGTTGATCTTCTGACACTGCTCAAGACTCTGAGCGGGATCGGTGGCATAAAAAATAGGAAAGGAGGAACCGATAGGACCTGCATGTCTACCCATTGGGTTGCCATGTCCTTTAGCCTGCGCTCGATGCTGTATATTTGCGGCGGATCGAAAGCGAGGTTACGGGCATTGTTGGTGTAAGCCACCTGGCGAGAACCCTCTTGAACGATGCGCAGGCCATGGATATGCCCGTCGGTTCCCTTCGCTTCCGCATCTAAGCATTTCTCAGGAACGTAGTGAGCGTGAACGTCGATCTTCAAGGGCTCTTCCTTTCCCCAAGAGAAGGAGGATAAAGCCCCCGACGACCGCTATGCCGAACGCGGTAGACATGTCCTCTTTCAGTGGTCACGTAAATCGTGCTCAGATCTTCGTCCCCAAACGCACATTTTGTGGGGCGCTCGGAAATCGGATGCGTCTCGATGATCTGGCCTGATGGCGCAAAGATATAGATCATCGGTCCGGGACCGCTCTTTTCCGAGCCGGCGCAGGCGATGATATGGCCTTCGCTGTCCAGACACATCCCGCTGATTCCCCGGTGTGGCCCGCGATGGTCTGAGCCAAAGGTGTGAAGCACGATGTAAGATCCCAAGGTTCCGTCATCTTGAATGGGATACGCCCTCAGCTCTCTTTTATCTTGTCCCAAGCCGTTATCAGCCACGTACAGAATCTTTTCGTCTTGGGATAGCGCAATGCCCATCGGGGAGGAGGTATCGTAAGTCATACGCTTGATATACCAGCTCCGATCAACGCGTCGATCCAGAGAGCAAGACGGAGGCATGCTCTAGCGGTCCATGAAGCTGCGGACCGGAGCGGGCATGGGATCGTAGGGATCGGTAAACCAGATTCGCCCCTTTTGGTCGATGGCCAAGTCATGCGGATGGTTGTGAAAGTGGCCGTCCAAACTATAGGCAAGGGGCGATGTCTGAACCATCCGGATTGAAGCGGACGACCCGACGCGAGCCGCTCTGGCAGCCGTAAAGCAAGCCATCCGGAGCGAACGCCAGCCCCTTGGTGCGGTTGGTGTACTTGCGGAAATCCGTGACAGCGCGGCTTAGCGGGTCATAGCGGAGGATGCGGTTTTCTGCAGGTACGGAAAAAGAATCGACTTGCCATCCCACACCGGCCCCTCGGTAGCTCCTTTGAAGGGACCGGCAACTCAGCTCAAATTTCCATTCCGTAGCCATGGCGTTAATTCTCCAGCCTCCTGTAAAGAATCGAGGATCGATACTGAGGATCGAGGATCGCGATCTCTCGATCCTCGATTCTCCATCCTCGATCTTCATCTCTATCCTCGGCTGGATTGATTCAACCGGGAATCCCAGGAATACCCAGCCTCACTCGATACACCGAATTGCGCGTCGTGATAAAAAGCGTCCTCCAATCCGAATCGCCCCAGTTGAAGTTAGTCGCGTGGCCTGGAATTTTAAGGCGACCAAGGAGATTCCCTTTGGGATCGATCACGTGAATACCGGCAGGCCCTGTGCAATAGACGTTCCCCTCGATATCCACCTTCATCCCGTCAGGATTCCCCGGTTCGTCACCGCGAGCCTCATAGAACAGCCGTCCGTTGCTCAGGGTCCCATCGGGTTTCACATCGAACACGCGAATGTGACGGCGGGTCGTGTCGTTGATATACAAGAGAGATTCGTCCGGCGAGAAGCACAGGCCATTGGGATTTTCAAAGTCGTCGGCAACCGGTGTCAGCGTCTTTCCGTCGGGAGACAAACGAAAAACGCCGATGAAATCAAGATAGCGCTGCACATCGTCTCCAGCCATGCCGGGGATGTACATCGCATTGGGCGGATCGGTCCAGTAGATGGCGCCGTCGGATTTGACGACGATGTCATTGGGCGTGTTGATCTTCTTGCCCTGATAATGGGACGCGAGGATCGCGATGGAGCCATCGTGCTCCACGCGCCACACGGTGCGCGAGCCCCAACCGGCCACCACGAGCCTTCCCTGCTTGTCATAGGTCATGCCGTTGGCTTTCCCTGACGGTCGAAGAAAGATCGAGGTCCCGGTGCCGGGCGTCCATTTCCAGATCGTATCGCCCACGATATCGACCCATGAGAGATAACTTTGACGAGCATTCCACACCGGCCCTTCGCCGAAGATAAGCTCACAGGCGATCCTATCCAGAGAGGCATTCCGAGGCACAATACGCTCGAATCCCGCAGCCTCCTTATCGATGTCCATTAGACCTCCTCAACTATGTTCCAAATCGAAAGACGATGCCGTCCCAGGAAGATCAGCAGCTCAAAGTGGTTGCCCTCCGTTTATATTCCAATTAGTGGAGGTTCAATCTCCCGCTGCAGCCGCACGGATTATTTTGCCGCCAATCTTTTGAAGAAGCCTTCCTCTTCCAGCTTGCTGACAAACCTTAGGTCGACAAAATCTGCTGGATTCTTAGTCTTAATCGTGAGGCGCTGGTCAGCGAGAAAATCGAGAATGAATTTTATTCCTTCTAGCGAAGGCCTTAGGTTTTGGTCCAACTGTTTACCGTAAGTCTCGTAGGATTCGCGCAGCGCCGGGTCATCCTTCGGCACGCGCATGTATTTGGCCACCACCGGCAGAGTTAACTCCGGCTGCGTCTTGTAAACATAGATGGCTTCAGCAGTGGCGCGCAACACGTTCAGGATGGTTTCCGGGTTTTCCTGAACAAACCTTCGCGTGCTTGCGACGGAAATCGTGGGAAAAGGCAACTCCAAGCTTGCGATGTCAAAAATCTGCCGGAATCCCATTCTGGCAGCGATGCTTGTAGTAGGCGGGGACATCACGCCAGCCTGAACCTGTCCGTGTTGCAGAGCGCTGAGCACTTCCGGAGCTCCACTTAGGACGCGGAAAGTCACGTCCTTGTTCGGAACCAGACCAACTCTCGACAAGAATAACTGGCCGGCGAAATAGCTGTTCCCACCGACGGTACCCACGGCCACGCTTTTTCCCTTGAGATCGGTGATCTCCTTGATCTGCGGAACCGCATGGACCATGAATATCAACCGGGTGAAGACCGTGCCCAAGATCACGACCTCCGCGCCTTGAGCTGCGGCAGAGACGACGCTTGCGCCACCTGCCTGCGAGCAATCGACGGAGCCGCCGAGCAAGGCCTGGATATTACGGGCACCGCCCACGTAGACCAGCTCTACGTCTAGGCCATATTTTCGAATACCCGGAGATCCTTAGCGATCCAAAACGGAGGATTGGCGTAACCAAAGGCGAGTGAACGCCGCGCGAACTTTCTTCAACGGCTGAGCGGCAAACAGACAACTAGGCAGGAGAAGAGCTACAGGAAAAAGGAAAGCGATGAACCTCTTCAAAGGTGGATTCATACTTACCTGTCGCCTCAACTGACGGCTGGTAAGGCTACGCCAGAAGGGTTGCTGGAGTCAACCAGAACGTTCGATGTCCTATTTAATGTCCCAGGGTCTAATTCCCCGCAGCTTGCTGCATTGCGTTACTTAATCACTTTGTCCGCCCGCATCAGCACGTTCGGCGGAATCGTCAGGCCGATCTGCTTCGCTGCTTTCAGATTGATGATGAACTCAAACTTTGTCGGCTGCTCCACCGGAAGATCGGCGGGCTTGGCGCCTTTCAGAATCTTGTCCACATACGTGGCGGCGCGCCGGTCCAAGTCCGTAATGTTCACGCCGTAGGTCATGAGCCCACCGGCTTCCACAGTATTCTGGCTTGCGTGTATATCGCCGGGAGCCGGCTCTTTACCGCGAGGTCTACAATCTGTGTTCGGTGAGCACTGGCGACGGCGGCTCGCCAGCCATCATAAGGACTGCATCAGCGCGCCCCTTGCTCGCGGCTCGGAATGCGGTCTCAATATCCTTGGGACTTAGTACGTCTAGGTATTGAAGCTGTCACTCTGAACGCCCCTGCGGCGAGTTCCATCTCTCTTAACGACTTGTGCGTTGCCTGGTTGGTCGAAGTCCCGAAGACGGCCACGCGGGAGAGCTTAGGAACGATCTCCTTCAGAAGCTCCAGTCGTTTTCCGCTTAGCTCCGGGGCAAGGCTTGACAATCCAGTGATGTTTCCGCCAGGTCGCGCAAGGCTGGCGACGAACCCGTTGCCAACAGGATCGCCATCGCTGCGTCATGACAATGGGAATCGTAGACAGTTGCTTCCTTGGCGGCACGGGTTGCTGGCGGACCAGCCGTGACGATGACGTCTACCTTGAGACGCACTAGCTCGGCCGCAAGCGCGGGGAGGCGATCGAGTTTTCCCTCCGCATATCGCCACTCAATGACAATGTTTTTCCCTCCACGTACCCAAGCTCGCGCAGACCCTGCCGGAATGCCTCGATGCGGGCCGGGTTAGCGGAAGGGAGGCACAGACCTAGGTATCCTATCCGGGGATTTTCGTTGGCTGCTGCGCCTCGACTGTCACTGCAAGAGCAAAGCAACACCACTGCGCAATCAAGGATTGATGGCACAGTAGCCCTCGTGTCATTGCGCACCTCGCTTACGAGCGTTATCTATCACGCGGACAGGAAAAAAAGGAAAGTGTGATTTACACGGCGGAAGGCGACGGTGGATTAGTTGAGTGGGAAGGCCAGATTCAGCCTGAGATTGGTTTGAACGTACGCAACAGACAAATTTCCAGATTTGTTCGATGGAGAATTCAATTCAATCCTAAGGTCGTGGATTGATTTCCCGGCATCATCGAATCACTTTATCCGCTCGTTTCACAGCCCGCTGTGGAATCGTTAAATTGATTCGCTTGCTGACTTCAGGTTCATCGCCAATTTGAACATCACCGCCCATTCGACGGCAACGTCGCGGTGTCTTGTTCCTATTAGAATCTTGTGGACGATCTTCCCTTGCTGTATTTGTTTTCTTCTGATCAGCGGGGCGGGACAACTGCAAAGCGCTCTTGTTGCCAGAGACCGGTCCAGCTGCGATGCGGTTCGCAGCAGAAGCTGCTCAGGCGACAGGGGGTGATGCAGCGTCCCCACCCCGCGTGTTCCAACCGATTATTGCGGGAATTCGTTCGAGCCCTGTGTTCCCGTGCCGAGGACATCGCCGCGGGTCCGGCGTGCCCATCGCCATCGAAGGGGGTAATCGGCCGTCAAGCTGCAGGCGGCTTGAGCCTGTACCGGATCGGCGAACCAGAAGACCAGGTGGTCCAAGTCCGCCCGGCACCCGGGGAGTACCGGGCGTGCTGACGAAGGCCTCGGCGATGATCGCGTCGACCTTGAGTGACCCGATACCTGCCGCGTTCGTGGTGAAGTCTCCGATATATTCCGCCGTGCCGAAGGCCGGCGACGCAAAGCGTCGGCCGAGGTCAAGAAGACCGCAAAGTCCGTGTCGGCCGGCAGACCGCGCGCGTCCAAATGCAGGGTATCCACGCCAAGAGTATCTTCCTGTATGGAGTACGGTCACAGTCCCCTGTTGCATCTGTTAGGCACTTGGCGACTCCAGCCGATGCCGGCGCCAAGTGAAAGCTAATGGTTGTGAGGCGCATGCGCCACGCCGAGCGCGTACGGCGCGGTCAATCCGAGTGTGAAACGAACATGAGGGCAACAGCCAACTGCATCATTTTCATCTTATTCATTTTCTTATCTCCTTTAAGAATATTTTGCAGAACCAATACCGCGGTCACATTTTGCTTACCAAACTCAAGGCCTTCAGGTCAAAGCAATCACCTCCTTATCGGCCTACGATTCAATCGGATGAAGGCTGAGCTACTTCGTCTCGTAGTATGTGAAGTCCGTGACGCGTCAGCCGTTCAGCCGTCCTAACAACCCTCTTCAAGTGAACATCGTCAAAGCAGGGTCTCTAGAGCAACGCACGTGCCACGAATAGAAGCCCGTAAAAATCGCAACTTATGAGTGAAGGGTATTGTCAAGAAACGTCGCAACCTTGCTACAGGGAAGTAGCAGATTTGATTCAGTTGACGACGGGACGAGCTAACGAGCTTTGAAACGTGATCTTGTCTCGCTGCATGGGCGGATAGTCGCGGGAGAAAACCAGATACCAAGAGCAATATGGAAGTGTAAATTAATCGTCGCACTATCGGTTCTCCCTTTTTGTTATCGGCCTCGGTCTACCACTTTCGGATTTGCGATTTCAGATTTCCGCACTTTCTCGTCACTCTATCTCTTTCTGCTCGTCCCCCATCCAACATCACTTGATCACTCTATCCGCTCTCGCCAACGCGTTCGGCGGAATCGTCGATGCCGATCCTGTTAGGCCGCTTTTAGATTGATGATGGACTCGAACTTTGTGGGCTGCTCCACAGGCAGGTCCATTACACCGGCTCAGAAAGATGCAGGAATCGCAACATCGACACGCTGGCACCGATTCCTGCTCGAGAGGATTGTTCCTGTAGCTGTCTCGGATTTCTTTGTCCGCACGGCGCTGTCTTATCGCCAGCTGGGTAAAGCGGTGACAAACACCGCCCCGAGCCCACGCGAACATTGCTTTCGACAACTGTTTCTCGATTTACTTGTCCCAACAGCCAGGCGAAACGATATTCAGCCGAGTCGTTAGTTTCTTCGACCCAGTTCTTCCCGATGCGAGACAGGACCATGGGGGCGACTTTGTCATCCCCAAGCGCTGCAAACGCTTTTGCTACCGCAACAAGCCCTGATCGACTTTGCCTCTTCTCGGCTGCGACCATAGCGCGAAGAAGAAGCGCATTTGTAGAGGAATAAGGACCTCTTTCCCTTTCCAGCTTTTCAACCCCACAGGCGGCGGCGAGTAACCCTGCCCAATCGTCGCGCCAGACTGCGAGCCTCCCCTTGTAAATACAAACTCTTCGCGTAATACAGATCGCGCCGCTTTCCCGCGCCGCATCCGCGAGTGCAAGAACGGGTTTCCAGTCTGGAATCTCCTCCCGCTGAAGTCGCACTGCGACCATGTCAAAGCCGCCAGAACCAGAAAGGCCAGGAAGGCTTGCTCGGATAGGTGATCGCCCACCGCGACTTTTGCGCGAAGAGTCTCCCCAGGTGAGGGTTGCATTATGGTGAAACTTTCGCTTTCGACGAATTTGGATATGCCACCAGAAGAAGCCTGCGAAAATCGTTACTTGCGGATGCCAGGCAGAGGAGTGTTGGAGGTACTTTCGAACCGAGAGGGATTTTAGTTCTGACATTGATTTCCTCCGCATGGAGCCGAAGCCTTTTCGCCGCCATAAAACAGAGGAAGCAAACAATCATATCAAGCAGCGTAATGCCTTCATCTTCGCTCGTAACCCGATAGGCGCTGCCTACAATCAGCTCCCCGCAATGTTGACAAGAACGTTTCATAACTCTCCTTTAAAAAACGACATTCAATATCAGGAATAGACCAGACTGAACCGACCGATGATGGGAGTCGAACCCAGACCTCTCTGGATGCCATTCAAGAATGTATCGTGACTAGATCCACCTGTTTACCGCTCCACAAAACCTTCACGCTCCATCGCCATTGGAACGCTGGTTTAGCCTGTGTTTATGCTCATCGAGCTCCTTGAGGAGGACGGTGCGGGAGGCATCGAACCGAATACGGTCAAAAAGCATTCCGGAGAGAAGCCCCACGCTAAAGAGATAGACACCCACAATACCAACGGTGAATCGACGTTTTTCCACTATGCTAAATAAGCCTATCTGGTGATTGCAGTTCCCTGCCTGTTCATCCCTACTGCTCGTAACGAATGACCAGAAATAAACGTGCCACGAGCGCAAGTAATATAAAGCCTTCCACGGCGAATACCTTTTCTATGCTTTCTGTCTTCCGTATCTCCTGTCATGTTGGTAAGTGACTCCGGCATGAACGGTTTTGTGAAGTCGTGCTTCTTCTCACCGCCGATGATAATCGTCCACTTTCCAGCTCGATTGCTTCGGAGGCTGCGAGAGCGCCGCTTGATATGAATAATTGTATTGCATTCTCCTCTCCTCCTCTCTTAAGCACTCACGATTTTCTAATCATGGGCCTGCCTCTAGAGCAACGCGCGTGCCACGAATAGAAGCCCGTAAAAATCGCAACCTATGAGTGATGGGTATTGTCAAGAAACGTCGCAACCTTGCTATGGGGGACCGTGGATTTAATCCAACTGGATAAAGCTAGGCAAGGAAGCGTGTATCGTTCGGCTACAGGGGAGTAGTAAATTTGATCCAGTTGACGACGGGGCAGCCAACGAGCTTTGGAACGTTATCGGCTTAGTGTCTTTGATCAGCTCCAGAAGCTTTCCGCCCGCTCTCCGCTAATGCTCGTTAGGCCAGTGATGTTGCCACCGGGGTGCGTGGAGCCGCACTCAGAACAGCTTCGCTGCCCAACGTGGTGGCGAGTGATTGCCTATCTAGCGGCCACCTTCGCCCCTGCGACAAAGAGCGACAAGGGAACGAGCGAGAAACTTGAGACTCAAGATCATGAGCCGGGGCGCGCGGAATTGCGGAGGGCTGGCGCAACGCCCGCTATTCTGGCGGTTCGGCGGAGAGTTCCGGTTGGTCACGGCGGCGCAGGCGTTTGTTTAGGGCTTGCCGCGATACGCCCAGCAACCCCGCCGCCACGCCCTGATTGCCGTCCGCTCGGCTCAGCGCCTCAGCGATCAACGCGTCCTCGGCCTCTTTGAGCGTGGGGAGCCGATCAGGAGACCACGCGACGAGCCCGGTGGACGGTTCCTCCGGCTGCTGGGTCGCGGCGAGGTCCGACTTGCCGGCAATGGCTTCTTTGAAGCTTTGCAGCGACAGGATCGCCCCCTCGTGGCGAGGCAACCGCATCGAAGATCAACCCTTCCAACTCGCGCACGTTCCCCGGGAAACTATAGGGCTTGAGCAACTGATAGAGCGCCAGCGGCACCGTCGGCACGGGTTTGCCGAGGACGCGAGCCGCCTTGTCAACAAAGTGATTGATCAATAAAGAAAGGTCGCCCGTACGGGCACGCAACGGCGGCAGATGGAGATGGTGGGTCCGCAGTCGGTAATACACGTCTTTGCGAAACGTCCCCGCGCTGACGCTCCGCGCGATATCACAATTGGTGGCGCACACGACCCGGCGCGCGGCTCTGGCGTGGCCGATCCGCGCCGACAGGATAAAAGGTGCCATCCTGGAGGAGACGCAGTAACTTGACCTGCGAAGAGACTGAAAGGTCGCCGATCTCGTCGAGAAACAGGGTGCCCTCTGCTGTGCTCGTCATCAAGCCGTCCCGCGCCTGATCGGCGCCGGTAAACGCGCCCCTCGTATGACCGAACAAGGTATCCGAGAACAGAGTATCGTCCAGGCCCGCCACATTGACGGTGACAAGCTCTCCCGGGCGTGCCGAGAGCCGATGAAGCGCTCGAGCAACCAGTTCCTTGCCCGTGCCAGTCTCACCGGTAATCAAGACCGGCTGCGGTGACGGCGAAACGGCCTCGATATAGCGAAAGATCGCAAACATTTCCTTGCTCTGCGTGATGATTTCGGCGAAGGCTTCGCGCTGATGCGGCGTATCCGTCAGGAGACGCTCTTTCAGGGACAGCACCTCCGCACGCAACATGCGGATCTCCAATGCGCGCTTCACAGACGATACCAGGCGGTTTTCTTCCACCGGCTTGACCAGATAGTCGACGGCGCCATCTTGCATAGATTGCACCGCGGTCTGGAGATCGTTCGTCGCCGTCATAACAATGACCGGAATATCCGGATGATCTTCGGTGACTTGCTCCAGGAGCGCATGCCCGGATAGATGGGGCATCGTGAGGTCGAGCAGCAACGCCCCGATGTCCCGTTCCGCCAGTAGCGGCATTACGGAGCGACTATCGTCGACAGTGAGAACGTGCACCAGGCCCGAAGAGCGCAGCACGATGCTCGCGCTGTGCAGCACCTGGGTATCGTCATCCACCAACAGAACCGGCATATTGGAAACGTCTTTCATGGGATCGGCTACTCCTCTCCAGCAGGCGACAAGTTGAGGAGACTCGACTTTTCCTCGCTATGGCAGGGAAAGGTGACCCGGGCGCGCGTGCCTTTGCCCGGCTCGGAATCAAAGTGAGTCGGCCACCGTGCAAGCGGACGAGAGAAGAGGTGATGGCCAGACCAAGCCCTGTCCCTCCGCTTTCTGCTTGGTGGTGAAAAAGGATCGCACAAGCGTGCCAGATGCTCCGGCGGAATGCCGACACCTTCGTCGCGCACCTCGAGTACCACACAGCGCTTGCTGGCGTCGAAGGATGTCGTCACGGTGACTCCGTGTCTCCTGTCAGGCAGCGCCTCCAGCGGCGTTGGTCAGAAGATTGACGACGATTTGCTCCACGTGCTGCGCATCTCCCGGCAAGGACGGCAATCCCTGCGCAAGACCGACCTGCAAGCGATCCGTGCGGTTCTTGACCAAATGGGCGAGCAAGCGTAGCGCGCGCTCGACCGCTTCGTTCAACTGCAAGGCGGTATGAGCTCCTCGTCCGCGCGGTCGCGAAAATGCTTGAGGTCGTCAACGATGCGCTCGATCCGTCGCGCGCCGTCGTGTACGTCTTGAACTAGCGTGGGTACGGTGCGGCGCATTTCGCTATAAGGTAATCCGCCAAGCGAAAATGCGCCGTGTTCCTGCGCATAGTCATCCAAGTTGCCCACAGCGTCATCCCACGCTTGCGCCAGCACTCTTGAGTTCATCAACACGACCTGGTTCGGATTGTTGATTTCGTGCGCCACGCTTGAGACCAGCGTGCCCAAGGCGGTCATCTTATTGGCCTGGATGAGCTGCAGCTTCTGCTGGCGGGTGGTTTCCTGCAACTGTTTTTGGGCGGTCAGGTCACGAATAATGCCGGTCACGTAGTTGTCGTGCGCCGTCGACCAGGTTGAGAGTGAAATCTCCAGCGGGAACTCACTGCCGTCTTTGCGGACACCGGAGAATTCCACCGTTGTGCCAACCAAGCGAGAAGAGCCGGTGGTAGACCATTGCCTAAAGCGCTCAAGGTGAGCCACATGGTAGCGGGTAGGCATCAGACGCGTGAGAGGAGTGCCCAGAATTTCCTCCGCCGTGTAGCCAAAGATCGCCTCCGCCCTGGCGTTCCAAGAGACGATGTTTCCCGAGCTATCGGCGGAAATGATGGCGTCATTGGCTGATTCTGTGATGGCACGGAAGCGTTCTTCGCTGGCGCGCAAGGCGGCGACAGCCTGCTGGCGCTCCCCCATCTCTCTCTAAGTCGGTATTGGCCCGGCGCAGGTCCGGGCATTCGAGCGCAGTCGCGCAAGCTGGTAAAACAAATAGCCAAGCAGGATGACGGCTACGAGGTACAGCAGCACTCGAAACAGTTGCGCGCGCGCTTCGACCCTGTTGGCATATTGTAGCACGGCATTCTGGAGGGCATCTGCATGGGCCGTGGTGGGGGCGGCGATGATCTGGCGCAAGAGGGTATCGACGCGAGGAAGCATCTCCACAATCAGCCAACCATGTGCGATTAGCGTGTCGAGACCTGGCTGCTTGCGCGGGTTAGCTGACAAACGACTGAGCGCTGCCTCTGCTTCTTGCCCGCGCCGAGTTCCGACGTGTGTATGAAGCGCACCAGTACAGTGCGAGACGGCGGCGATTTCTGCCGCCACGTTTTGCTCCGCTTTGAACTGTTTGCCGATGTTCTGCCCGGTATGTGTGAAATACCTCAAAGAGTTTTGCAGCAGGGCGTTGTCCGATTTGAAGTACTCGACCAGAGTCAGCTTCTGTTGCAACGCGGCCGTCAAGGCCTCCGCGTGCTTGCCCATCTCCTTTGCCGCCGCGCCCGATACTGTCGTACTCTCGGCGCGCAGCGCATCCGCTATCTGGGAGAGCTGCTGACCGATCTGCGGCAACGAATCATAATTGGGAAGTAGTCCAGCGCGCGCAAGCAATACGTCGCGGGTCAGCTCCGTGTCATGCAGTTGCAAATTCTGCAATGCCTCTTGCATGTGTGCCCGCCGAGCGAGGTCTGGGTTCCTGCTCTGGATGAGCAAGTAGGTAAGGAGCAGCAGGAGGCCCGCCACGATCGACAAAGGCTTCCACAATCTAACCATGACTTGTCACTGTATCTTCTTCCCAGGCGCTCCAACAGGCCGTCCTTGATATTCTCCGGTTAAGGTATGCAAGAACTGTATGATCAACCTAATCTCCTCTGAGCTCAGCGTCCTTCCCAACTGAACTCTGACCATCGTCCTCACGGCGTCCTCAAGCGTCTGCGCGCGTCCATCGTGAAAGTAAGGGCTGGTGGCTGCCACATTGCGCAGGCTCGGCACGCGGAACACCTCCCGGTCGCGCGGCGCCTTGGTCACGGCATAGCGCCCCAAGTCGACAGGGGCGCCAGGGATTTCCGCGCCTCTGGCCTCCGCAAAAACGCCGAATTTCTGGTACATGTTGCCGCCGATATTCATTCCCTGATGGCAGGCCACGCATCCGTAGGATTTGAACAATCCGTAGCCCTGCTGCTCCGCCTCCGTCAGCGCGTGCCGCTCACCGCGCAGATAGCGATCGAAACGAGCATTGGGCGTCAACAAGGACCGCTCGAAGGTGGCTAGAGCATCCAACACGTTGGCTCGCGTCAGGCCTTCGGAGTAAGCGTTGTTGAACCGGGCGACGTAGTCCGCATCAGCGCGCAACTTAGTGAGGAGCTCCGGCCAAGTCGTGTTCATCAATCTCGGACTCAACAGAACGATCTCGGCTTGGGCCTCTAAGGTTTGGGCGATGCCGTCCCAATTAAAAGAGGCATTGAATCCCACATTAAAAATTGTCGGGGTATTGCGAGCGGGCGACGAATCGTTGGCAGAGGTGGCACTGCGGCGGCCGTCCATGCCGCCTTGGTCTAACGGATGGCAAGCAGCGCAGGATTTCGTATTGTCGCGAGACAGTCGCACATCGTTAAACAACCGTTCTCCGAGTGCTACCCGTTTCGGATCAAGATCCACGGAAAGCGGAAGGGGCGTAATGGGCTCTTGTGGTGCCGCAGCGGACGAGCTTGAATCCAGCACGCCGATGCGCCAGACCTTCGCCGGCTGCTGCGCCGCAACCGGCAAGCTAAGCGCGAAGAGCACGGCGCTAAGCGCAAGGACGGTTATTTTTCCCTTCATATCTTTCTCTCTGTCTTGATCCACTCGTCACTCGACAGCTTGACACTCGCCCGTTCTCATCTTGATCACTTTATCCGCTCGCACACAGCATGATTCTGGCGGAATCGTCAGGCCGATCTGCTTCGCCGTCTTGAGATTGATCACCAGCTCAAACTTCGTCGGCTGCTCCACCGGCAGATCGGCAGGCTTGGCTCCCTTCAGGATTCTGTCCACGAAATATGCGACGCGCCGGTAGCTGTCCGCTTGGTCCGCCCCGTAGGACATGAGCCCGCCGGCATCTACAGCTTCTCTGCTGCAGTACATCGACGGTAACCGGCTCTTTAACGCAAAGCCCGCGATCCGTTTTTGGTTAGCATTCATTAGCGGGCCCGCCGGCACGTAGAGTCCATCCGGGCGCTGCTTGTTTAGCGCAGCGAATACCTTCTCGAAACCGTCCGCAGCTCGTACCTCCCAAGGCTGAATAGTCAACCCCAGCGCACGCGCCGCGACTGGGAGAACCTCTTTCACCTCGCGTACAGTGCCCGGAATGGCCGGATCGTAGAGAACCGCGACACGGGCAAGTTTGGGAACGGCTTCTTTGAGCAGCTCCAGCCGCTTACCGCCTAGTTCTCCGGTAAGGTTTGTAATGCCGGTGACGTTGCCGCCGGGACGGGCAAGGCTTTCAACTAGGCCTGCCTCGACAGGATCGAGCCCCACGCGCCCATCATAACGATGGGAATCGTCTTGGTCGCATTCTTGGCCGCCCGGATCCAGCCGGTCCCCTCCTGCTACCACGATGATATCAACCTTGAGACGCACCAGCTCGGCCGCAAGCTCAGGGAACCGATCGAGCTTCCCCTCCGCATATCGGTACTCGATGGCGATGTTCTGTCCTTCTATGTAGCCAAGCTCGCGCAGAGCCAGCCGAATTGCCTCGGAACGGGTGGACTCACGTAGCTGGATCGGCCGCCGATAGATACCCTATCCGAGGGACTTTCTTCGGCTGCTGCGCCTCGGCTATCACTCCAACAGCAAGCAACACCACTGCAACAAGGATTGATGGCACCGCAGCCCTCTTCATTGCGCACCTCGTTTCGAGCGTTATCTATCACGCGGATAGAGATAAAGAAAAGTGTGATTTACAGGCGGAAGGCGACAGGGATTCGTCGAGTAGGAAGGCCAGAATCAGCCTGAGATTGAACTGAACGGAACGACGCCTCAGGCAAATCGGTGAACCGGGGGCAGCGACGAAGGTTGATGAAGCACGGCGCTTGTGGCCCGTCCGTTCCACTGGAGTTAGAGCGCGTGCCCATCATCAGGACTCGACTTTCCGGAAATGATGTCAATCACGCGCTGCACCTCCTCGAATTCGGACTGCCCTATGTCAAAAAACACTTCGACTCTGTTGTTCCGATGTCTCGCAATTTCAAGAAGGAGGCGAGATGGACTGAACTCAATCGAACGCAAACGAAAATGCCCGATGTATTCTTCGTCATGGGTTTCAACGTAGCATTGCCCACCGTCTGGGTCTTCGAATTGGCGCTGAATCAGTAAATAAGGGCTGTCGGGGCCATCCACGTCGGCCGCATCGCTGGCTGGATCGGTATTTTCGAACGCAACCTGGTAGTAATCACCATTCTCCGATGCGGAGACGTACCTGGCTCTGGAAGCGCATGGTCTTAATGTCGTGCTTGATCAACCGCGCGCCGCTTGCGGCGCGTCGGGTGCATTAAGTGGTTAGAGCGCATCATCCCATTTTGCAACAAACTTAGCGAAATCCCGTCAAGGTTTTCTTTGCACTCCTAGTCGTTTTCAAACCATTTGCGATTCCGCAACAGGTGATCGACGGCAAAGATGGTTTGCGATGGGCAAACTGATCGGCCCCTCAACCGTATTAAGCAGCCAACCCGCCCTATGGTGATGAGGTTCGGTATGAAATCCTCAGCGCACCGGCTGCGTGCGATCCACAGTCGCGCCGCGCAAAATCACCGACGAGATCCGTCGCGTGTTGGTGATGTCGTCCAGCGGGTTTGCATCGAGCACAATGAAGTCGGCGCTCATGCCCGCTTCCAGCGTGCCCGCATCGGTCATCCGCACGAACCCGGCCGAGTTGCGCGTCGCCGCCACGATGACCTGCATCGGCGTCATTCCGGCAAGCACCATGTCTTCCATCTCCTCGTGCGGACCCCATGGCCGGTTGCCGTCGGTTCCGAGCGTGATGCGCACGCCCGCGGCATTCAGCTTCGCCAGGTTGCGGGCCTGAATCCCGTAAAAGGCCTGCGCCTTTGGATCGTCTTTGTTGGCCTCCTCGAGCTTCGCGAATTCCGCGGCCGGAAGGCCCGGCCGGAGCCAACTCAAATCCTTCTTCACCCCGCGATCCGGCAGATTCGGCGTCAGGGTAAGGTACGGTCGCGCCTTGAACATGGACACCGTCTCGTCGTCGATGTCCTTGTCGCGAACGCCGTGCGCGAACGCGTCGAGGCCGGCGCGCATGAGCCCCTTGGCATCGTCCATGTGGAAGATGTGCGCTGTGACCCGCAGCCCGCGATTGTGCGCCTCATCGATAACGGCGGCATATTGCTCCGGAGTCACCTTCTCGACCTTGCCCTCGCGCTCGTCGACCCAGACCTTGATGATGTCAGCCCTGTGCGTGGCGTTCTCCTGAACCGCCTTACGGGCTTCAGCCTCGCTGTTGATCTGGAACGTCGGGCGGCCCGGTTCGATTCTGGTGATGCCCTTTCCCGCGCTGAAAAAGCGCGCGGCACCTGGGACGATCTCGTTGCGCAAGCCGAGAAGTTCAAAGCCGTCCAAGCCAAGGCTCAGCGCGGCGCTGACGCCGAAATAAGCGCGTTGTTTCAAGTCCCGTATGAGCCCGTCGCGGGTCGTGCTGAGATGGGTGTGCGTGTCGACGATCATCGGCATCACGGTCTTACCGGCGAGATCCACACGCCTGGCGCCGTTGGGCACGCGAACGTCGGCCTTACCGCCGACCTGCGCGATTCTTGCGCCCTCCACGACCAGTGTCGCGTTCTCGATCACCGCGTCCGTCGCCCACGATCAACCGCGCGCCTTCGAACGCTGTCACGGACTGCGCAGACGCCGGGATCCCGAATCCGACAAGGAAACCAAGGGTAACGACTGCTGCGACTGCGATCACATTCATTCGGTGCATAGGAACCTCCTCAATGAAATATGCGCTCAACTTGTGAGTATACTGACCAGATATTACCGATCCGAAAAATCACCGCTCCGCGAGATTTACCCTTTTGATTGACAAGTTGTCAATCAATTTTCGTTCGCCTTCATTTCAATATACCTGGTCAGTATATTACCAATATACCTGCACAGAGCAGGTTAATTCATCACCGATGAGCCGGACTACGAACCGCCTTTGCCACTACCTTTACGCCATCGCCGCTTGGTTTTCTTCCATCACTTGATCACTTTATTCGCCCGCGAGAGAAATTCCGGCGAGAGTGTCAGTCCGATCTGTTTCGCTGCCTTCAAGTTGATCACGAACTCAAACTTCGTCGCCTGCTGCACCGGCAAATCAGCCGGTTTGGCACCTTTCAAGATCTTGTCCACGTAAACAGCCGCGCGCCGATAGAGGTCAGCGTAGTCCGCCCCGTAGGACATGAGACCGCCCTCATCGACAAACTCCTTCTGTGAAGTAAATAGCCGGCAACCGGTATTTGCCGGCAAGCTCGACGATCCGCTTTCTTTCGGCGAAAAAGCGGCGACCGGGGGTCGTCATAATCGCGCCCACCTGCTTCTGCTTTGCGGTTTGAAAGGCGCTCTCTAAACCTTTGGCGTCGGGTTGAGTCTCGATCTCCTCCAATTTTAGCTTCAGTGCCAGAGCCGCAGGCCTGAGCTCTTTCAGTTGAGGTCTCTAGTACGCTGCTTCCCGGCGGCCGCAGAAGTCCAACTCGGGCGAGCTTGGGGACTGCGTCCTTGAGTATCTCTAGCCTTTTGGTATTTAGCTCGGGCGCTAAACTCGAGAGCCCGGTGACATTGCCTCCCGGCCGCGCCAGACTGGCAACCAAACCTGCACCCACGGGGTCCGGAGAGCTCGTCATCACGATGGGGATGGTACTGGTTGCTTTCTTCGCCGCTAACGGCGTCGGTCCCCCTGAGGCCACGATTAGATCAACCTTAAGACGAACCAGGTCCGCCGCAAGCTCAGGCAGCCGCTCAAGCTTTTGCTCGGCAAACCGGTACTCGATGGTGATGTTTTTTCCTTCAATCCATCCAAGCTTGCTCAGTCTCCTGCCGGAACGCCTCCAAGAGGACCGCGCTACCGGAAGCAGTGCTATTATCCAGGAAACCTATGCGGGGACTTTCCCTGTCTGCTGCGCGTCGGCAAGCGAAACATTTGCCAGAAAAAGAGTTGCCAGCAGCCAGAGAGTGATTCTCTTTCTTCATGTTTTTTTCTCTGCCTTCGTGCCTCACGCCTTTTGCCTCTTTCATTTGATCACCTTATCCGCCCGCGCCAGCACGTTCGGCGGAATCGTCAGGCCGATCTGCTTGGCCGTTTTGAGATTGATCACCAGCTCGAACTTCGTCGGCTGCTCCGACCGGGAGATCGGCAGGCTTGGCTCCCTTCAGAATTCTGTCCACGTAATATGCGACGCGCCGGTAGCTGTCCGCGAGGTCCGCCCCGTAGTACATGAGCCCACCGGCATCTACAGCTTCTCTGGTGCCAGTACATCGACGGTAACCGGCTCTTTAACGCAAAGCTCCACGATCCGTTTTCCGTTAGCAGCATTAGCGGCGCGCCGCCGGGCACATAGAGTCCATCCGGGCGCTGCTTGTTTAGCGCAGCGAATACCTTCTCGAAACCGTCCGCATCTCGTACCTCCCAAGACTGAAGAGTCAACCCCAGCGCACGCGCCGCGACTGGGAGAACCTCTTTCACCTCGCGTACAGTGTCCGGATTGGCCGGATCGTAGAGAACCGCGACACGGGCAAGTTTGGGAACGGCTTCTTTGAGCAGCTCCAGCCGCTTACCGCCTAGTTCTCCGGTAAGGTTTGTAATGCCGGTGACGTTGCCGCCGGGACGGGCAAGGCTTTCAACTAGGCCTGCCTCGACAGGATCGGCCCCAGCGCCCGCCATAACGATGGGAATCGTCTTGGTCGCATTCTTGGCCGCCCGGATCTAGCTGGTCACCTCCTGCTACCACGATGATATCAACCTTGAGACGCACCAGCTCGGCCGCAAGCTCAGGGAGCCGATCGAGCTTCCCTCCGCATATCGGTACTCGATGGCGATGTTCTGTCCTTCTATGTAGCCAAGCTCGCGCAGAGCCAGCCGAATTGCCTCGGCACGGGTGGACTCAGTAGCTGGATCGGTCGACGATAGATACCCTATCCGAGGGACTTTCTTCGGCTGCTGCGCCTCGGCTATGACCGCAACAGCAAGCAACACCACTGCAACAAGGATTGATGGCACCGCAGCCCTCTTCATTGCGCACCTCGTTTCGAGCGTTATGTATCACGCGGATAGAGATAAAGGAAAGTGTGATTTACACGGCGGAAGGCGACAGGTATTAGTTGAGTGGGAAGGCCAGAGTCACCCTTAGAACGAACTGGAACGCAACAGTCTGGTCTTGTAGGATTAGGTCGTAGAGAAATCAGTTCAACTACACCGTGAGTCGCGTGCCGCTTGCGGTACGTCGGTCTCGACCGCGCGGTTGGACGGCATTTCATTTACGACTATCTGCTGCTGTACCCACGGAAAAAAGTAAAGTCGCTTGATCGACAAAGGAGAACAGGTGCCTTTGCGACGTCAGTTACTCGCGAGATATCGGCGCGCCTTCTCCATCTCCGGGCGGAGGTCGCCGGAGCCCGCCAATTCAATCAGCTTGAGAAGTAGTGCCGCGCCTTGTCGCGGTTGCCGGACTGCGCCGCCGCCTGCCCCGCACCGTACAGGCCACGATAGCGATTCGGTTCGCGCAGCTGCGAGGCCTCGTATTCCTTTGAGCGCTTCCGCGGGGCGCTTCAGCTCCGAGCAGCATGTCGCCGAGCAGCTCGCGCGCGGGCAGCAGGCGCCCGGGCGTGACGATGTTCTTCTCGCTCTTGTCCTCGATGTCGGCGGCCTGGCGCATGAGGCCCGAGCGCCTCGTCGCTCTTCTTCTGCGCGAGCGACGATCCAGGCGAGCGACGCGAGGCCGCATCACCTCGACCTCGTTCGCCCAGTACTCGTTCTTCGCCGCCTTCAGCTCGTCGCGCAGCGCCGCGATCCGCTCGACGTCCTTCTGCGCGCGCGGCGGGATCGCCGCTCCGCGCCGCGCCGAGGGCGCGCGCGAAATGCGTCATCGCCTCGGTGAACGGAAAGTTGCTCTGCGCTCGGCTCGAGCTTCGCCGCATCGCCCCAGTCGCCGCGCTCGACCGCGTAGCGCGCCGGCATCGCCGCGAGCGCGTACGGCGCGGTGCGCACGCGCCGGATTGATCCCGGTCAACGTGCGCGCCTCGTCGAGGTCTTGCGCGCGCTCGCCGTCGCGGGCGAGCTGCAGGTAGGCGTAGGTCATGTAGTCCAGCGCGTGCAGCGCGTCGTCGGGGTCGTTGCTCTTCTTCGCGGCGTCGGCGGAGCGGCGGTTGGTCGCCGCCGAATCGGCCCAGGCGCCGACGCGGGTGAAGATGTGCGAGGGCATGTGCAGCGCGTGCGGCGCGTCGGGCGCGATCTGCGCGTAGAGGCGCGCGGCCGGCATGCCCTGCTGCGCGATCGGCGGCGCGTCGTAGCTGTGGATCAGGTAGTGCGCGACGCCGGGGTGGTTCGGGATGCTTGGCGAACTGCTTCTCGAGGATCCCGGCGGCCTTGAGCCACGCGGCAGTACGTCTGGTCGGACGCGCAGCTGCGTCCCCGCGAGGTACAGCGCGTAGAAGATCTGCGCCTCGTCGTCGTCCGGGTATTTCGCCGCGAGCGCCTCGTAGGCCTTGGCGCGCGCGAGCTGGCGCGCGCGCTCGGGACGGTTGGCGAAGTCCTCGTAGTAGGCGGCCACCGCCTCGGAGGTAGTCGCGCTCGCGCTCGGTCTTCGCGCCCATCTTGCCGGCCCTTGTCGATCGCGGCCTGCGCCCGCGGCGCGTTCTTGGGCGAGGCGCCGATTCCCTGGAGCGGGTTCGACATCAGGATCGAGGCGAATCCCCAGGCCGCGATCGCGCAGGAATTGTCTTCCGCGGCGACCTCCTCGAAGGCCTTTTCCGCCGCGGAATAGTAGAACGAGTGCAGCATCGCCACGCCGCGCAGGAACTTCTCCTGCACCGCCGGGCTGCACGAGTTGACAAACTCGACCTTGCCGAGCTTGTCTTCTTGCCCTAGGGACGGCAGCGCTATAGCGAGGACGACCATAAAAGCAAGGAACACGGATTTGCTTTTCATATGAGCTCCTCTTTCAACTTTAACTTTCATCATAGACCTTTGTGATGCTGCAAACGTTTCAGCTTGCGCACGTACTAGACCATCTTGTGCGTCTCCTCGATCGAGAAGGCCCGGACAAATTTCAAAACAGCTATTGTTAGGTCTGCAATTGAGGAAACTATGCCGCGCCCACCTTTGGACGCCACTTGTCAAACCGATGCTCGTAGTGGTCTATCACAGCAGGTCAGGGTCATTCCCGAAATGGCGAAGATAAGAACTCCGACGAAGACCTTGTCGGTCTGGAAGGTGGCGCCGGCGACCGTGATCATGAAACCGATCCCCGCTGTCGCCGCGTAGAGCTCGCCGACCATGACGCCGATAAGAGCGCGACCCACCGCCAATCGCAAACCGGTCAAAATGAATGGCACGGTAGATGGAAGCACGACAGATCTAAAGATCTGCCAATCCGAAGCCCCAAAGCTTCTTGCAGCGGTAAGGAGATTATGCGGTGTCGTCTTCACTCCGTCACGAGTGTTGATCAACAAGGGAAAGAGGGCGCCAAGGAAAATGATACCGACCTTAGAGATAATGCCGATGCCCAGCCAAATAATGACGAGCGGCAAGAGAGCAATCCGTGGGGTCGCGTTCATGGCGTTAACAAATGGGTCGCAGATGTAGGCGAATCGCTTATACCAACCGATTGCGATCCCAAAAGGGATGGCGACAACAACGGAAAGCAGGTATCCCCAGAAAAATTCGATGCCACTGACGTACAAGTCGTTAAAGATCTCCCCCGAAGCAAACATCTGAAAAGCCGCCTTGAACACGAAAGACGGCGCGCTCATGAACATGGGGTTGATGAGTTGCAGGGTGTTGCCGACACAACTCCCAAGCGGTCAGAAACAGGATCACGGCAGCCGCACCCAGGATCTTCTTTTCCTGGATAAGATAAAACTTATATAGGCTTGAGGCCTCAGCCACTCTAACGTCTAATAATAACTCTTCTTGAGCCGTCTGGTTTGCCATGGATCTACCCTTCCTGTTTTTGGGGTCGGCAATATTGCTCGCCGCCAAGTTTCGTAAACTAGTAGTTTTTCACTTCTAAGAATAACCTCGCCATTTGGAGCACCACCGATTAAACCCTCCAGCCTGCCGTATGCGCAGCCTCTCTCATGAGGACTGGTAAATCGCCCGTACGCGTCACCTAATGGTCAAGGCCGACACCCACATAGATTTACGTTATTTCATACGCGAGCCTAATGTACGCCGTTGGTAGGAGATTGCTGTCCAATATTGGACACTTTTGAAAATAATTATTCGTGCGGGTTTGAGCGACCGCCCAGGACGAGAATATCGCTGCGCCGATTTGATACGATGATGCGACTTACCACCGCTCTTCTCGAATCCTGTGCAGGGGAGAGTGAAGGAGAATTCAGTTCAATCCTGGCATCGCCGCTTGGTTTTCTGCCATCACTTGATCACCTTATCCGCCCGGTACAGCACGGACTGCGGAATCGTCAGGCCGATCTGCTTCGCCGTCTTGAGATTGATCACCAGCTCGAACTTCGTCGGTTGCTCCACAGGCAGATCGGCAGGCTTGGCTCCCTTCAGGATTCTGTCCACGAAATATGCGACGCGCCGGTAGCTGTCCGCGAGGTCCGCCCCGTAGTACATGAGCCCACCGGCATCTACAGCTTCTCTGCTGCCGTACATCGACGGTAACCGGCTCTTTAACGCAAAGCCCACGATCCGTTTTCGGTTAGTACGCATTAGCCGGCCCCGCGGTCACGTAGAGTCCATCCGGGCGCTGCTTGTTCAGCGCAGCGAATACCTTCTCGAAACCGTCCGCAGCTCGTACCTCCCAAGGCTGAATAGTCAACCCCAGCGCACGCGCCGCGACTGGGAGAACCTCTTTCACCTCGCAGTACACTGCCCGGAATGGCCGGATCGTAGAGAACCGCGACACGGGCAAGTTTGGGAACGGCTTCTTTGAGCAGCTCCAGCCGCTTCCCGCCTAGTTCTCTGCTAAGGTTTGTAATGCCGGTGACGTTGCCGCCGGGACGGGCAAGGCTTTCAACTAGGCCTGCCTCGACAGGATCGGCCCCACCGCCCATCATAACGATGGGAATCGTCTTGGTCGCATTCTTGGCCGCCCGGATCAGCTGGTCCCCTCCTGCTACCACGATGATATCAACCTTGAGACGCACCAGCTCGGCCGCAAGCTCAGGGATACCGATCGCGCTTCCCCTCCGCATATCGGTACTCGATGGCGATGTTCTGTCCTTCTATGTAGCCAAGCTCGCGCAGAGCCAGCCGAATTGCCTCGGAACGGGTGGACTCACTAGCTGGATCGAACGCCGATAGATACCCTATCCGAGGGACTTTCTTCGGCTGCTGCGCCTCGGCTATCACTCCAACAGCAAGCAACACCACTGCAACAAGGATTGATGGCACCGCAGCCCTCTTCATTGCGCACCTCGTTTCGAGCGTTATGTATCACGCGGATAGAGATAAAAGAAAGTGTGATTTACACGGCGGAAGGCGACAGGTATGCCAGTTGAGTGGGAAGGCCAGAACCAGCCTGGGATTGTGTACGATGCCTCGCCACGCAAAATCTCGCAGGATTTAGTCGTTGGAGAATTTTAGTTCAATCCTGGCAGCTTGGTCTTCTGCCATCACTTGATCACTTTATTCGCCCGCGCTAACACGTCAGGTGGAATTGTCAGTCCGATCTGTTTCGCTGCCTTAAGGTTAATGACGAACTCAAACTTCGTTGCCTGCTGCACCGGCAAATCAGCCGGTTTGGCACCTTTCAAGATCTTGTCCACGTAAACAGCCGCGCGCCGATAGAGGTCAGCGTAGTCCGCCCCGTAGGACATGAGGCCGCCCTCATCGACAAACTCCTTCTGGAAGTAAATAGCCGGCAACCGGTATTTGACGGCAAGCTCGACGATCCGCTTTCTTTCGGCGAAAAAGCGGCGACCGGTGGTCGTCATAATCGCGCCCACCTGCTTCTGCTTTGCGGTTTGAAAGGCGCTCTCTAAACCTTTGGCGTCGGGTTGAGTCTCGATCTCCTCCAATTTTAGCTTCAGTGCCAGAGCCGCAGGCCTGAGCTCTTTCAGTTGGAGGTCTGATGCGCTACCCGCCGGCCGCAGAAGTCCAACTCGGGCGAGCTTGGGGACCGCGTCCTTGAGTATCTCTAACCTTTTGGTATTTAGCTCGGGCGCTAAACTCGAGGTCCCGGTGACATTGCCTCCCGGCCGCGCCAGACTGGCAACCAAACCTGCACCCACGGGGTCCGCAGAGGTCGTCATCACGATGGGGATGGTACTGGTTGCTCTCTTCGCCGCCAACGCCGATCGGTGTCCCTGTGACCACGATCAGATCAACCTTAAGACGAACCAAGTCCGCCGCAAGCTCAGGCAGGCGCTCAAGCTTTTGCTCGGCAAACCGGTACTCGATGGTGATATTCTTTCCCTCAATCCATCCGAAGTTTGCTCAGCTCTTGCCGGAACGCCGTCCACGTAGGACCGCGCTGCCAGGAAGCAGTGCTTGCATCCAGGTAACCTATGCGGAGGACTTTCCCTGTCTCGCTGCGCCTCGGCAAGCGAAACATTTGCCAGAAAACAGAGCTGCACAGCAGCCAGAGCGTGATTCTTCTTCTGTCGAGTAGACATCGAAATGTCTCCTTTAGGCATGCTTTGTATTCTCTGTTACCTCCCTCTTCGATACGGGAGGTGCCACACTATTCTGCCGTTGGGGATACTTTCGTTGCCCCTCACAGAACCGGACTTGCAGATTTCCCACATCCGGCTCTTCAGCTACCCTCACTTCACCGGTGATAAAGTGTAGAGGTTGCGATATATCCTCGGCTTAGGAATCGGGTAATATCCAAGGTACTGGGCAAAACCCTTGCGCGTATAGCTCCGCCTCTGGCTCCTACGGTTAATCCACTTGTACACGAGCGCCAGCACCCGCAGGTAGTAACGCTCGATCCCCTTGAAGTTGCCGCTAATCCCGTAGTACCGATAGTGACCCAAAAGCTTCAACCGAAGAACCACCCACCACTCCTTAAGCTTCACCGCGTTACGGACCGACTTAAGCCACTCGTTCATGGCCTTGATCTTGGCCCGAAACTTCTTCTTGCTCGTCCTGCGCCCGACCTTGAACGTCCCTCTCCGGGTCCTGTCGATGAAATGGGTGAAACCCAAGTAGTCAAATGTAGGGGGCTTCTCCCCGCGCTTCTCTCGATTGGCCCTTGCATACCTGCCAAATTCAATCAGCCGCGTCTTGTCCTCCGACAGGCTTAACCCAAACTTGGCGAACCTCTCCCGCACCGCTTCAAGCACCCGTTCCCCGTCTTGCTTGTTCTGAAGACAGATCACAAAGTCATCAGCGTATCGGTTCTCCTCGGCATATCCACAAAGCTCCCTCTTCAGCCGCCTCTCAAACCACAGGTCCAGCACATAGTGAAGATAGATATTACTGAGCACCGGGCTTAAGACGCCCCTGCGGGGTGCCCGCCTCCGTCTCTATGAACTTCCCTCCTCCATGATGCCTGCTCTTAAGAACCTCCCGATCAGCCTTAGAAAACTCGGGTCCGAGATCCGCTGCCTCAGGCACTCCATCATCCACTTGTGGTCCACGTGATCAAAGAACCCCTTGATGTCCGCCTCCACAATGTAGTTGACCGGCTTACTCATGATCGCTTTACCTAGACGATCTAACGCATCATGACAGCTCCGATTGCACCTGAAGCCGTAGGATACCTCTAAAAAGTCTACCTCGAAGATCGCCTCCAGTATCCGCGTTATCCCCATCTGCACCACCTTCGTCCTCCACCACCAAACAGCAGCAATACGTAACTGAACGAAGTACAC